>JAABUP010000788.1_pt1 | contig 68241 bp, 102 predicted proteins | sample 5559201 | NCBI WGS metagenome assembly JAABUP01 (sample SAMN10711887, study PRJNA513373) | rock metagenome | isolation source: Antarctica rocks | place: Antarctica
GTTGCTCATTGTTCTTTGACAATGCCTTGATGCATGATATTGCCTGATTATTTGAGACTATTCCAATGGTGTAGCAGCCGTCTGATGGTCGTTGTTTTGGACATTTAAGAGTGCCCAAGGACCATTAAAGTCATTAAAAGTATCGCTATTGTCGTCCGAGGACCATTAAAAATATTAAATAATGAAACGAGGATCTATTCGATTAAGTTTTATTCCAGCCGAGGCCGAGGAACATTAAAAACCGAGGAACATTCGGACCACTACGGTAATATTAAGTATAATCCAGAATATGCTACAGCTTCGTCTGCAAGCCTGAAGGTACAGACCTAAATCTTTGCAGACAGACTACCTTGTCCTTTTTCGGCCGCAGACCCTCCAATCGCTAGTGGCATACAGGACAAATCCTGCCAAACATGACACACAGGAGGAGAGTGGTATAGTTTGAATATTTTCACGTGTGCCGTATGCGCAGTCCGTCACAGCATAGAATGGTGTGATCTTGCACAGCGGCATCACCTTTTCTGCTGCTCTGCAAGTCCATCTGCATCAAGACTTATCCATCCATGCAGCAGACATCGCTTTCGTGGGCATGAACCTCCTGCAATCGAGGAGGGACTCAGGCCCAGCTTGAACATGCGTTGCAAGCCGAAGTTCAAGTGATCTGCAGCAGCTGTGAGACGTTGCCCGCAGCATGTCTTCGTCCATCCAGTTTCCAAGCTCAAGCAAATCACGCAAACTCTGGGTCGACTGTGACGCTGGTGTCGACGATGCGCAAGGTTAGAGCCAACATCCCTGGTTGGGCCAGCAAGCACACAACTGTCACGTGCGATTTGTACTGTGCAGCTCTTCTGCTGGCCCTCACGGCCCCAAATGTCGAGCTTGTGGGCATTTCGGCGGTTCACGGCAACGTGGTTAGTTTGAGTGTAGCTGTCTATTTGCTTATGGGCTTGCACGTGTTTCCACCCATTTTGTGCTGTTGACTCGTTTCTGACCCTGCTACCTGCATCAGGGCATGAATCAGGTGCTCAGGAACATCGCTAGAGTTCTCACGCTGTGTGGCAGGTGATTGTCGCCCTGAGCGTGCACTGTTACAACTCCCTGCTCTTTTCATGAGTACAGCTGAGTCTGTTCTCTGCCATGCTGCTTTGCATTAAGGTTTCTACATCCACTGGACATACTTTGCAACATTTTCCTGCAGGCCTGATATCCCCTTCTATGCTGGAGCAGATGAGCCCTTGCTTGCGTACTCCATGGATGATGCACATCAAAGTCAGTCTGTGGTATGCGCCTGGCTGATGCTACAGCTCTTCATGCACATCACAGTGATACTGCTCCCGCGCTAGAACATTGAGGCCCGCTAGCGTGTTACTGTAAACAAGCTTGCCTGCTGCAGTTCCATGGCAGTGATGGGCTGGGGGATGCTCCCAATGCTGTGCCCACAGCAGCAAGCGTCACCTTCTCTGCGTCTCCAGGTAAGATCTTTGCTAGCATCATTTCCTGCAAGCACATCACTGCCTGTTTAGGAAATCACTGCATGCCCCAAGTATACTTGATTGTATACCTGTGTTCAGGAAATCACAACATGCTCACCGTGCACGACTGAATGTCAGACACTGAAAATGTATGCAAGGCTGCACCAGGCTGGCACAAAGGAGAAAATGTTTTGATCATGTGTCCTGCAGGCTATGCGTACACCAAAATGATTGAGGCTGCAAAAGCACAGCGAGGGGAGCTGATTCTGGTGGTGTTGGGTCCTCTCACAAATGTTGCCCTTGCTTGCAAATTAGATCCCCAGTTGCCGTCCCGAGGTGCGTGGCAGATGCACTGACCAAGTGCTTGCATCATGCTCCTGCTTATGACATGACTCGTGGCATGACAGCACTCTGCAAACACTCCTATAGTGCAAATCCTTGAAGGCTCTGGAGTCATGTGTGGGGAGTGGTCAGTGGGTTGTGAAATCAGGTGCTAATGTCAGCTGGCAGTGCTGTCCAGGACTGATGCATGCTACCACAACATACATGCAACATATGCTGATATCTGTTGCAATCTTGCAGTCAAGGCGCTGTACGTTATGGGTGGGTCAGCGCATAAAGGCAACATTACCCCCACAGCTGAGTTCAACTTCCACTGTGATCCTGAGGCTGCCTTTTTGGTTTTGAAGAAGGTATGGGACTGTCATGCACTTACACAGGATGTAATATACCACAGGTCACTGAACAATTGTGCGTCTTGACTTCATGTATGCACCCTGTGTCTGTGCTTGTAGTGCCACTGATACTGCTCAGTGCAAGTGGCTGTGGTGCAAATAGCCGTAGCTGCAGTCGCATCTGCTGCCTTGGTAGCATATACCACTGTGAGCAAGCACTCTGGTATATAAGCTGTCAGCTTTATTAAACAGTTGATTGGCATGCTGTGAATGCTGTAATGCTGTATGCAGTTCCCCCAGACAACCTTGATCACCTGGGACTGCTGTATGCGGCATGCAACACCCTGGATAGTGGTAGACAACTGGTTTAACAAGGTGAGCATTCGTCATCAGTGCACCGCACGGCCAGTCCTTAAGTGCTTGCTCAAACGTGCACAGGTGTGGTGGGGGATTTGTGGGTGTGTGTGTGTGTGTCTGTGTCTGTGAGTGCTTGTACAGCCATCCATGAACTGTCCTTTGTAGTCTCATCAAGCACGAAGTTGCATATGTTCTTGATAGCATAATCAGAAGTGCAGCTATGCCTGCATCCAGCCAACACTGTTCCTCTGATAAGGGCTGCAAGATGGCTTCATAGGAGCTGAAGTTCACAAGATTTCCTACCACAAATTGCCATCATGTATGATATGGTATGCACGCGCAGGACACTCCTCGCGCTAAGTTTCTAGCAGCTACAATGGCCAAAAGCTCTGCCTACATGAAAAGGGAGAGACCCCAACTCGGGTGGGTACCCTGTGATCCCCTGGTCATGGCTGTGGCCATTGATGACTCATTGATCGTTGACAGCCATGCACATTATGTCACAGTAGAGCTTCATGGCAGTCTCACACGGGGCATGACTGTGATAGACTGGTATGGGGAAGCCCCATCAGCCAAAAATGTGGTCCTAGTGGAGATGTTGAATCTAGCTGTGTTTGCTGAGATGATGAAGATATCCATGCTTCCAAGCAGACCCTCTGCTGGGCAAATTTGAGGTCAGCGCAGGAGTTTCATGCGCATTCTGAAGGGCGTGTTGAATGAACGAGTTCGTCCCAAACCTCCAACTTACATGCAAAGCTGATGTGTATTATCTTTGACAGAGATCAAGCTGTTGCTGTTAAGTGCAGCGAATTTGAATCTGCGACGAGCCAGATTTGGCAAGGGTTTACCCAACTTTCGCGAACTGCTGCGAGCAATTTCAAACTCAGGCAAAGTCTTGTCCCGCGTCAGACTTAGGCTCGAAAACGGCATAATCAGGTGCAGCTTGACATGGACTCGTATGTGACGGGCAATGTAAGTGTGGCTCATGTTGAGATAAAGCCAAGAAAGCATCGGCTATGGCGCACATTAGGGCTGACAGACACCTAGGACTGGACGTGCTGCGCTAGTGTAACATTTCTGCTTTCACAGACGGCGACTTGAGCTTCGTCGCCGTGAGGCTTCTTGCTGTGTACTCTAGACAGTAACAAGCACAAAGGCATCGTCGTCTTGTCTAGGCTAGATAGCAAACCTTAGGGCAGCCTGCAGACCAGTGCTTGCAAGCCATTCTCGAGCATGCAATCCTCGGACAGCCAGCGTGGCTCAGAGCAGCCCCGTGCTAGACCTGGAAATGCCCCTTCTGGTGCCAGGTGCATTCCTCCAGGCGCCCTGGCAGGCTACTTGCAGGCCCAGCAGGCTTGGCGCAGAAGTCAGGCTACTTCAAAGCAGACAGAAATCAAGCAAGAGCAGCTCAGTCAAGCGTCAGCTGTCACCGATGCTGCTTCTGCCAACAGCACAAGTAGTTGCAGCACTTCTGACCAGCACTTTGAGGCATACAGAGGTTCTGCCCTGCCAGCGCTTGGATGCAAATCAGTCGCAAGGCTGTTTGAGAAGAGGCATGAGTTGATGGCTCGCCACAGACACCAAAGACAGGCGGCCAAGCGACGCAGACTATCACTTGGTGTCGCACCTGTTGGCCTTCTGTCCTTGCCAGAAGACGTCTTGGTGAGCCTTTTTGCCATGCTGCTACTTTTATAAATTAATGTCCTGTTGCAATTTGCTGGCCCCAGTCACATACAGCCACAGTCACAAGCAAACTGGTGAATGCAGTTGCAAATTGTATACAATCTGGATCACGAGGACATTGAACCACTGTTCCAAGTCTGCCAAGATCTGCGCAGTATGGTAAGCAAAGTATCTCAATGTGATTGCTCCCTGAACAAATCCTGAGCATCAAGGCAATGTTGCTCACAGTTGTGTTCTGTTCTGCAGATGCATACTGCCATGTTGCTGCATTTCTCCTACGTCACCCCTCATAGACAGCCAGATGAGGTGTCAGCTCGTTTTACAGTCAGGAAACGTGCAGTATCCCGTGCCCAGCCAGCATCAAGCAGCTCAAGCTGGTGAGAAAAGCTGCTCCATGGACTGAGTAACCTATTGGTGCTGCCACTGCATGTGCAAGACTTTGTGACATCTCTAGTCTGCATATGTCTGACTGCTCACCTTCCTCATGTGTGCAACTACAGCTAATCTGTATGTTGTGATGTCTATTTGCTATGCCTAGAGTATCACACTAGATCATGTCATGTTTTGTCTCTGACAGCCTGTTCTGCCTGCTGCAGCTGCCATGTCAAGGCCAGCGCTGCACCACGAGCTCTGCAGTTCTTGGATACTTCAGAAGTCAGCAGTTGTACTGAACAGTTTGGGTTGATGGGACCCTTTGCCAGTTCACATGTTGATGACCAATAGAAGCAGTTGCCTAAATAGGCATGCATGCTTCAATTTGAAAATTTTGTGCTCGCACTTCAGACATAAACTTGCTTGTGTTCTTAATTGCTCTCAGCAAATTCTGACAGATCTTGTTTCACATCACATGAAATCCTGGTGCGTGTAAAGCATCATTCATTGTGTGATGCAATTCAAATCCGGCAAACCAAGATAAGATGATGATGGTTCACAACAACTAGTGACTGCTTACACATGGCACACTACTGTGACAATTGGCTACAACAGCAAAGGAATGTGAATGTTCACAGTAAGAAATATACTGGTTCTGTATCAGCCTTTTTTGTGGCATGAGTTACAGACGCTACAGCACATGCTACAAGACAATAGCCCTAATTCAAAATGTAGTGCTGCAGAATACAATGCAAAGGGCAGGTGCCAAATGATATACTGTTGTCCTAAAAATACCTGCTATTGCAGAGCACAGCAGATCATCTGAAGAGGTAGTGGGGAAGCATATCCACCTTGCTTTGAATGGCAGATACACAGTAGTATTTTGTCTGAGCATACTTGTCTCTGGTGGCAGGTGTGGTTGCCTCAGGCTTGTGCTGTGCCAGGTGAACCTTGTGCATCAGCTTGCAGCACTCCATGAGATCACAAGGGTTGTACCCAGTGTAGTGCTGCAGAGTGGGTGTCCAAGCAGAACGCCCCAGTGTGAAGTTTGCAAGAAACACAGCTGAAGCAGCAACCTGCATCTCCCACTTAAAGCCTTTCAGCATGAGGACTTTTGCAGGACTTGTTCACAAGCTCACGATGCACGCTCATGCTTGATGTGGAAGCAGTACTCCAGCCAGAAGGGCCAAGCCAACACAGAGCAATATACATATACATGTATGTTTGTGGTGCAAGACAGGCACCACCTTACCTGAGATGGCAGAAACTGCAGAGCGCGGTACTCTGGCAACATAAGCTCAGCAAGGTAGCTGCTAAGGCACCCCAGACGAGCATCAGCTGGCATATCACCAGGCAGAGCGGCTTTCAGGAATCTTCGCAGAAATGTCTTAGCAGTCGGCACTGTCAGCTCGAAGGACAGCGCTCCAAGAACCTGCATTGGGGTAACAAATTTGCATATGCTCAGAGCTTGGACTAGAGTGTGGTGAAAACTTCAATTGCTACTGGCAGAGACTAACACACATATGCACAGACATGCAAGCCTGTCCGTGTATGTCCGATCAGACGCTATCTTCAACATTTGGCACTCAAACTGCATGTGTTCCTGAATCCATAGAAGCAAAAGCAGAAGTGTCACCTGCTGCTCCATTGCCAACACCTCCTCACGTGCATATGTGTTGTCTGTGATGTAGCAGAAATCCTCAATCTGAGGGGCATAAATCTCCTCGTACTTTGCTGCCATCAACATGCATGTGATGCCAACCAGCTGCAATTTTCTGCGCGGCGCCACTTCACAGGATAGGAAACGATCAATGTAGTTGACAGCCAGAAACAGTGTTTCTGACACCAACTTGTACTCCTGAGCAACCTCAACCAGCCAGTCCACCAATATTCCACGCATGCTGGTGTTGACATCCTGCTGGACACTCTCCATATAGTTCAGGCAAGGTCGCCGCTTTCTCTGCAATCAACAGTGCTTTCACATCTGTGCATGTTGAGGTAATGAGCGCCACATGGACAAATGAGGCTGTAGACTACCTCAGCCTCAAGAAGGTGGCAAACTATGTCATGAATGTACTCAGTGCAGGCCATGGGGTCCTCGTGGTCCGCAGCATCAATGTCTGTCCAGTACTGTCCAGAAGTTGCAGAGCTTTGCTCCAGTTCCATGTCAGCTGGACCTGTAAACAGCTGATGGTCAGTTTCACCCACCAGAATCAGCAACACAAGGCTGAAGGTGCAGCAGCAAGCACTACTCACGTTGTGGTACACCCCTTTGCTCATGGTGCAACTGTTGCCTGGGGTCCACACAGGACGCCTGAACAGCCACATTAAACAATGAGACTGGGATATGGAGACTGTTGACCTTGTTTCTGATGGCAAGGCAAATGCGAACACTGCCATGTCTAGGGTATACGTCAAGACGCTTTTAGGTTGTCATAATGGTGCCAAGCTTGGATAGCCATTGTCTGTGATGCAGAAAACAACACGTGTTACCTGCTGCTGGCGAGACGATGCACTGAGTTGATATGAAGCTTTGCTGCTATGAGTAACCTGCAGAATCAAGAAAACGATGTTATTAACAGATGTTGCTCGAAGACGGTGCATGACGATGCACAAATAAATCAACTGCTGCAGAGTTTTTAGCTGATAGTCAGCCCAAGATCTTGTAGCAATACACGAGTACTCACCTTGTCCGGCAAGGCAGCCTCCTGGCCCTGCGCATGATTCGTCAAGTCTCCAAAGGCTGCTCTACCTTTCTTGATCCCTCCGTCGGCCTGGATGCAGTCGTGCAATGGTCACGCTGCGGGCGAGCTGTTCCATGCGATAGTGCAGCGGCAATTCTAACCTCACTCTGTTGAGTTGATACTAAAGAGGACACAGAGCCAAGCATACTGTCGAGCCATATTGCGAAAACCTACCTTGTTCTCCTCTTCCTTTCGCTTCCCCGATGCTGCTCTGCTCTTTGCTGTGAAGCATCCATGAAGCTCAGAGGCTCCCAGAGCATTTGATGACCTCGTCACAGGACCATAGCCTTGTCTTGGCATGCTGTCACCTTGTTCAGCCTGATGTCTTGCAGGCTTTACAAGTTGACTACCACAAACATAAGCATGCTCCAGCAGGCAGCTCTTTGGTTGAAGGTTGGTTTTCACAGCACATGACAACAGCAGCTATCAGGCAGACACTCGAAAGGCGCCAAACCTACCAAGAAAGAATCAGGTGTATTGACAGTAATGTGTTGGCACCACAACACCTCAAAACGTATGCCAGAACAGCTGGTTTGACGCTTTATAAATTTGTAAATTTAGGGAGATTAAATGTGCACACGCCGTAGCACGCGTAGGCCGAGCGCCGAGCGTGAGGGACTAGCAATTTTGCACGAATACTGACACTATGCGGTCCTGTTTTGCACAACAAGATCACATGCAAGTTTGCCAGTTTGTTCTAAGCTGTCTTGATCTCCTCCAAATTTGACCTTTGTCTTTTGCTTTATGTGATCAGACTTGTTAGCTGGCTACAGCATTGTAGTATTTCTCTCTCTCTCTCTGTTGTACTTTCCGTATTGGGCAGAGTGCATCACGATGCACCAGCTGCATAGCCCTTGTTGATGAACAACACACAAATGATCTCATGAGGTGTCTGATCAGACGCCGTATGATTGTAAACCAATACAAAAACTGAACAAAGAATTGATTTAGCTGCTACATGCCTTGCACATCGATAACGCATGCCTACATTGGACCCCATGTGCTCCGTTACATCAGACAATTTGCCAGCTTCATCAAAATTGGTGTTCTGTGAAAGTGTCCCAATGTTGAATCTGCAGATTGAATCCAGCTGGTGTTCTGTGAAAATATCCTAGCATTTAGCTGGGCAGCAAACTCAAACATTCAAATCAGCATAAAATGCATAAGGTGGTGGACTGGAGTCCTATACTGACAGGACTGTGCACAGTATCAATAGCAATACTCTTGAGGCTGTCCCAAAGCCAGTACTCCAAAGTGCAAACACAATGACTGCATAGAACCCTTTACACAACATGGCACAGAGGCAATGTCACCATCACTCAAGGCTGTAGTTGGGGTTAACAGCCAAGACGCGCTCCTGCTGCTGTCTCCTTGCAAAGTCTTGATTAGACTCTTCATCTGAGCGGCTTGGAGTGCTCAGTACAATCAGCACATTGTCCCTCTTGATCAGATGATGCACAATCTTACACACCAGCACATAGTCCTTACTGAGCTCGTCCATGCTCTGATACTGACGACTGCATCAATCAAGGGCAGACAGGGTCAGCTTTCAGTCATGCTGTGGCCAGCATTGCATGCTGGGTGTGGCCATTTCAGGCAAGCAAGTCACATCCCTGTTCCTGCTGTCATTGTCATTGTGTGCATCAAATCACATTCTGTGTAGAGACTAGATGCAGCAGTGTAAGGGCGTTCAAGATGCACAGAGACTTATACCTTTCAACCATCTTGTCAAAGTACCAGGACAGCAAGGCCTTCTGAGGCAGGCCTGCCTGACTGGGCTCAGCTGAGGAGCCAGCTGCATCACCAGCAGCTTCCACCTCACGCAGCCTTTGCACAAACAAAGTCTGCAAGCAAAACCCGCAACTTGCAACATAAGCAAAATGCTGGCACTAAAGCAGATGTTCTGTCCCAACTCTTGAGATAAGCCAGCATAAGCAAAATGCTGGCACTAAAGCAGATGTTCTGTCCCAACTCTTGAGATAAGCCAGCATAAGCAAAATGCTGGCACTAAAGCAGATGTTCTGTCCCAACTTTGAGATAGACAGCAAGAGAGTGCATGCAGTCAAGCACATGCTACATGCAGGAAGCACAGCAAGGGATCCACCTTGACTTGATCCACCTTCTTCAGACTGACTCTAGTGCCCTGCCTCTGTTGAGGCTCTGCCAGTGCAGCAGCTGCTCCTTGTGCTGCAACTGAAGGCTCAGGCTCGCTGGACTGTGGTGCGCCTGACGCAAACAACAGCTTCTGTGACCAACAGCATCTATATGCTGACACATCAAAAGGCTGACACCATTTCTGGTGCCTGAGATGCACAAAGAGCAATGCACCACAGTTTCTTGCCTTCATTTAGGACAATGAGCAGCCATTGACTTCAAGCACGCATCGGCATTGGATACTGTGTTAAGTCAAGTCATTGCACATGCTGCGGTCCAGCAGGCATGTGGAGGATATTCTTAGTAAGCACTGCTCAAAGACTTGCAATACCAAATAGGCCATGATGCAGTCTTGCATGCTTTGATTGGCATTCTGTTGTTGCACAAGTGAGCATACCTGCAACATTGGATCCCTCTTGACTGCGTGCAGCCCTGCCAGATGCAGAGGGCTCATCCACATCCATCATGTCTGCTCCTGAACAACACATAGGTAGATCAAAACACATTGTGACTAAAGGTCTACTTGCCTGGAAGACTGCACAGCAGGCAACATGTCCTGGGCACACTCACTGCACTGTACAAAAGCTTCTGTGATTCATGCCCTCCAGATGCAATTTTCCAGAGGGAAGACACCCATCATTGGCAGCTTGCACCAGGTATCTGGCTGCGCTGAGTAAGCATGGCAGACAATTTGCATGTAACAGTCACACAGGTCATCCAAAGCAATGCAGTCTGGGCAATGGAGCAATGGAGTCTGAGGCAAGGAGACAGTCACCTTGTGGCTCAGTAGCAGAAGGAATCTCAGATCCTCTATGGGCCTTCACAAAGTCAGTGACCTCAGCGTTGTCTTGAACGAAGTCTTCATCATCAACTTCCTGCTCTGTGGTCTCCACAGCAATGATGCTGCTCTTCACCAATCGCTTGGCCTGCAAACCAGTCAACAACCTAAACTGCTGCACTTTGACCAGGAAGTCCCATGAACTGTGGTGAGCATGCCGTTGAAATAGACTCCTCTACTAGGGCCAATCATTATGTTGACCAAAGACATGTTTGAGACCAGAACTGTGTGAGGAGGGTGTGACTGCAATTGAAGAATGCTGCATGCAAAAGAAATGAATACACAGTGGTGATGTGCAGCACATGGCTGTATGAGCGAGAGTAGATCACCTCTCTGACATCTCTGGGTTCAATGACTGCAGAGCAGCGTATGCGAGCATGGGCCTCAGACAGGCGGACCAGGGCTTCTAGCTGACGCACAGTGATGCGGTACACAGCCCCACCCACTGCATCACCAGCACGCAGCTGTATGTAGCTGCTCACCAAAGCAAGCTTGGCCTGCAAAGTCAATCAGCTTAAACGTCCTGCTCACTTGGCAAGCCGCATTTGATGTTGATGATGCTTTGCAATCCTGTGCATTGGCTGCCTGGGCAGGCAGATCCTGCCCAAGCAAGCTGAAGCTGCAGGACGAATCAAAGTAGACATTGCTATGCTTTTGACTTAGGTGTCATGAGTGGCTGTGACAGCTTCAGCATGCTGCGACTTATGACACAGTCTTACCTGCTCATTGATCTGGGGTCTGATGCTGCGTGCATATCTGATGTACCGCTGCACCTGAGCCATGGTGTATGGCACATTGAAGGCACGTTCCCGCCGCTGGTGCACCTTGACAATGTGTGTGGCAATCTGTATGTCCATGTCATCGTCTGGCTCATCAATCATGACATGCATCAGGTCAAACCTGCAAGCATCACCAGTCTGTCAAAAGCCCATGCTTTGATGATACAGGCTGTCACATGCAGCCAACTAGATGTGCCACTGACATGCTAATTTGTAAGCTTGTGGCTTAGATCAGGAATGAAGACTCAGGTGTGCAGAGGCATTTGCAGCAGGCTTCATGCGTAGAAGGTAACTTGCTGTGAAACGTTGAAATTGTCAGCAGGCACACAGATTGCAAAGAAGCGCCATATGATTGCCATGCCTCACTGCTGAGCCCTAAACATACAAACTATATCTACCCCAAAAACGTAATTGTAGCTTCACCTGGAAAGGATGGCTGGAGGCAAAGCCACATTGTACTTGATTGGCTTGGACTTGTCATACCGGCCACCAAGTGGATTTGCAGCTGCCAGGATGGATGTGCGTGCATTCAAGCTAGCCTGCACAACAGCCAAAGATTTCAAAGCTAAGCCAAGCAGAGTTGAGACATTGCGCACCATCAGTTGTGATGAGAAGCTCATAGGCGGCGTTTGAAAGATAAACCCATAATAATGATAATTTACCGGCGTTCCAGCTAATCGTTCTTGCCAGGTACCTACTAGGTGTGCTTAAACCCTAGTCCTGTGAGCCAACATGCACTAACATGAGACACTAAATCCAATAAACCGATGCAAAGCAAAAAAGTCATTTAAATCAGCACTCACACTGAAAACGGACAATGTGCACCCGTACATATACTGACCTGAATGCCTGCTTTGGCAATTGAGATGGTTTGCTGCTCCATGGCTTCATGGATAGCGACCTGATCCTTGACGTCCATCTTGTCAAATTCATCAATGCAGCAGATGCCATTGTCTGCCAGCATTAGAGCACCTGCCTCAATGCAGAACTCGTTGCTGTCCGCATCCTGCACCAACCAGCCCAGCCAATCAGACATCATGGCATGCCACAATGTTTGGTCAGGTCAGCTTCTTGCAGATGATGTCAGGCTGCATATGGATGCAGCAACTGATGCTGCAGACGTTACCAGGCTGCACATGGACAGACCAACTGCTGCTGAGCAAAACATCAGCACATATGAGAAAAAATAGTTTGCATTTGTAGCCAGAACGCTTGGAAAAGGTTTCAGACAATGCTTTTGCAAGAGTTCCACATCAGCAGGTACAATCCAGATGATGCAGACCACGTGGCAACAGATGCAAGCCAAATGGCATCAGATGCATGCCACATGAGCACAAGAGATCCACACAAAAAGCATACCTTGACAACACTTGCTGTCAGCCCAGCTGCGCTAGAGGACTTGCCAGATGTGTAGACAGCACGTGGCAGGAATGAGGAGACATATTTCAATATTTGAGACTTGCCACAGGAGGGATCACCAACAATTGCCACGTTGATATCGCCACGCAGGTTGATCCCCTGCAGCCAAGCGCAATCAAGAGCATTACACAGTGATTTTGCATGGTGTTGATTGTAGAAGAGCTTGGTCATACATGTCATGCTGTCAGTGTATGCAAACACTTGCCAGAGCGCAGAAGCTGATCTATAGCAGAAAGGCTTTTGTTCAACTAGTGCACTGCATTCCAGGTTGACATCCTTGTTAGCATGAAGGCTGCAATTAATCACCTCTCCGGTCTCTTTGTGAACTCCGCCAAACAGCATCAGCAGCACAGCTCGCTTGACGTCGTCATGACCATAAACTTGTGGCGAAATGCTTTTGGTCAAATCTCTGTAGATTTGAGCGTTTGCTTTCATCTGATCAAGCTCTGTCTGCTGATCCTCTGTGTAGCTGAGATAAACCTCCTCCTCTGTAGCATCTTCATGAGCCCTGATGTTGGCTGCACCACTGTTACTGTCAGATTCCTGCATCATGTCACCATCTTGGAGTGTTGCGGCTGCCAGACATCACTTTGCCGTCAGATTCACCCAGAAAGCAGGACGAAGGCGTTTCCATCAAACGCTCAACTGCATTATCACCTGAGTTGCAGACGCCAAGAACACAAGCCGGTATGTCAGATCTCTACAGCCAAGCATCTTCAGACCGCTGATGCCTTGCCCTTGATAGCCACCCTGGCCTGACACGCAAACATCCATGGTCACGTGACTATTGTACATGCATGAACAAGATCCTGCAATGCTGAGCAAGCAGATAGAGGCTACTTCATGGAGATGCAAACCTGGTTTTGTCTGAACTTTCTCCCCAGGTGCTGTGATTGCTGCAACATCTGGCACAACCAGCAGAGTACCAACAAAAGTCATCTCATCTCCTGCTCGGGCAGACTCAACGACGTTGTTGCGCAAAAGGACCTCCATTGTGCGTGGGAGACTCCCAGCTGGCACCTGCTCATTCAAGTTTCAGTAAGGACCAAGCATCGGGTACAAGTGGTAATCAACAGCTGGCCCATACTGCAGCTTGACAACGTCAACTGTCATTGCACAAACCTCGTCTGACTTCTCTTGCACCTTGACCTTTTGCCAGTCAATGAACTTGCTCTCCTCGCGCACCAGACTCCAACTTCTCCTGCTCTTAACCAAAATCATTTTGAATACAGAGTTTGGCTTGGCTTTGCAGAAGAGAGTACAGATGGGTGTTACCTGTTGCCACATGTCTCGTTTGTGCAGATCACAGGTGTGGTCCATTTGAAATGCTGTTCCACATCACGTACAACTGTGTTGCACTCCAAGCATCTGAAAGAGGCTAAGAAGAGCTCAGGACGCACTTCACTGGTGCGTGTCACTGTGCCAGAGAAGCCCCGAAGTTTGCCAATCTGTTCTGTCCTCAGATTTCGCAGCTTGTCAAGGTTGGCAAGGTTATAGAAAGCAACCCAGAACTCCTTTTCTGATTGGTCGCCTTCATTGACTGAATAAGACTCTATGTGTGTCCTGACGAGGTTTTGCAGTGCTTTTCTCAGATAAGGCTCTAAAAGGTGGTAATGCTCTTGGATGAATTGAGCTAGCTCAAGATCATAATCCACCAGGTGCTCCCACTGAACGTACAGCGTCGTCTTTTCACTATCCTTCATATGCTGCAACTGGCTGACATAGCATGGAATAGCCTGAGATGAGTCGGCTGTGGCTGCGGTTAGTCTGCTGGACTCAGCCTGATCAGCTTCTGGCTGTATGTACTGATCTAGAAAGTCGTAAAACTTCGCCCTGGTTCCTTCCAGACTAGCGTTGCGTTGGCTGTGGGGTTCCATGATGCTGGCACAAGCTTCTTTGCCTACGATCCTTGTCTCAAGGAGCGTCTCAACGGAGATGCAAGTTCAATGCAGTTTACTTCTGATCTGAATCCGCAATTCCTCCGCCACCAGCTGGTGAGTAATCTGGTTCCCTTATAAGCCCTTAATTAAGCCCTTCGACTTCGAAGTGCCCTCTGCAACTGCAACAACGCCTCCTTTGTGCAGTGCTTGAACAGTGCTTGAACAAGTTTATTAGAGTGCTCCAGCGCAAGAAAGAGCAACTTAAGTCAGAATGAGGCAGCTTAAATTTCACGAGCGCAAGTTGTTAAAGAAGGTCGACTTTCTGCAATGGAAAAGCGAGAACAACCACCGAGAGCTGGAGGTTGGTCTGGGTTCTGCCTTGTCCTGCCGATTCTGCCTCTGTTCAAGCTTGACATTGTCAATCTTGCTGCAGATCATGCGTCGCTATCACATACAAGGTCGAGACGACTACAAGAAGTACAGCAAGCTGTGTGGAGTGGTAACCAGGCTTGTACACTTCCTCAGGAAACTAGATGCTTCTGATCCTACTCGTATCGAGCTCACAGACCAACTATTAGAAAAGTAAGACCTGAAGTGTGCAAAAGCATAGCGTGCACCTGCACTTTTTGCGGTCCTGTCTGACGCTGTAACTGCTGCAGGCTATATGCTCTAGGCATTATCACAACAAAGAAGAGCCTCATACAGCTTGAAAAACTAACTGTATCAGCCTTCTGCCGGCGGAGGCTTGCAGTGGTGATGGTGCGCACCAAAATGTCAGAGTCACTTCGGGAAGCCGTCACTTTCATTGAGCAAGGACATGTGAGGGTTGGCCCTCAAACAGTCACTGAGCCAGCATTTTTGGTCACAAGAAACATGGAGGACTTTGTCACATGGGTTGATACTTCCAAAATCAAGAGGAAGGTGCTGCAATACAATGATAGGTTGGATGACTATGATTTGTTGTCTTGAAGAGTGCAAAGATGATCTGATTGCCAGCTGCAGCTGCAAACCTGCCTGCTAGAAAGCCTAAATCTGGAGCTGTATTCAAGCTCCAGAAGCTGCAGTTAGGGGACTTTGCCAATGAACCCCTCAAAAATGAATCACTGCAAACAAACAAGATGTGACTCACAATGAGTTCTGGCAATAGTGATAAGTTGATATTGTATAATATTATGATGCTGCAAGATCTGACACACTGCTTGCTTAGCACTCATAGGTTGACTCATTTGACAGGCCAGTTTTGCCCTTGTTGCAGTTTGCAAGTCAACCATGTTATCTCGTGTTGTGTGACCCAGCTGTCAAGAAGATATGGTTACAGCACATTTTCAGCAAACACTGGCAGCCTTGTTTTTCTGCGTGTCAACTTCTCATACTACCTTGCTTGTATATATATAGTAGGACAGCTCTCAACCATTGAGTCCGTTTTGCGTTGACATATAGCTGAAGTGAGGCGTAGAACAGCAAGCAGGATGTTTCGTCAACTCCACTGGCCAGTAGTACATAGCCAAAGGCATGAAAGTTCGGCTCTCCTTTGGACCCTTTTGATGCTGCATCCTGCTGGTGGTGGTGTTGGTGGATGCTGCATCCTTCTGTTGGTGGTGGTGGTGCATGCTGGATCCTGCTGGATGCGGCAGCAGCTGCCGGCAGAATTATCAGCCAGCGATTTTCATCCTTGGGATATAGCTCAGCCAGGCGCTCATTGCAGTGCAGAAGCAGACACAGAATGCATTGCACACTCAGGCGTGATTCCCGAGGCCCTGTTCACACACGATCCCTCAAAATCGCTTCAAAGTTTCATCCAAAGGCATGGGAAGTTGCCTGAAGAGAAACGGCATGATGATTCAATCTAGACACAGACACAAGACAGACACCTGCTGCTGCAAGGAAACGCTAGAGAAGCTTTACTCTGAGCCAAGGGCCAACTTGAGTCCTGAGCTGAATCCTGACACTAGTCAGTGAACAGTGCAGAAGTTTGTAGCGCAACGAGACCTGTTGCCCGTACGGAGGGTTCTGACATGCACTCACTTGCGCGATTGCCTAGATAGCATTGAATCTTTTTGACCGCATGGTAGCATGGCTGCAATAGGCATAGATGGGGTGCACAAAGTAATCGGCTATTTCTGTGACCTGTGTGGCGAAGAGTGTGAAGGCGATAAGGAAGAGTTGAATGCTCTAGGTAAGAGCAGAAGCTGCGTAGCCTTGCCGCCTTCCACTCGATGCAACAATCAGCTGAAACCTGCAGCCACACACGCAACGTCTCCTTTGCCCCATAGGATGCACCTACCCGGGCTGCGAGGCTGAGGCCTCAGTCTACCATCAAGATTGCATCGAGAGATACCTGAAGAGTATTCGATGCGAGAAGTAAGAGATCTTTGCGCTTGACTCCTTCTGTAACTGCATCATCAGTATGACTGGTGCCAAGCAGGAACCGGAAGACTGGCTATCATTGCCCCCGTGGTTCTGGCAGAAACAGCAAGTACTCTGACGCACCATGCCCTGGCAGGGTATGCATGGAAGCTTTGGTCTTGCTGTCAGCACGTTCACCCTTTGCTGTTTCCAAACCACTTCAAACCAACCTGTCACTTGATTGTAGGTGACAAAGTCACATCCAATACACATCCGGAATGAGCAGGCCAAGAAGAGACAAAAGGTGATCATGACATCTTAGCTGTTGTTTTGCTGCATCCTGATTTTGATCAAGCTAAACCCTGCATTTGTGTGTAGTCCAAGGCAGCAGATGTAGTTCCTGCTTCTACAAGGCCAGTCAAAGGAAAGCCCAAGGCAGCAGTGGCTACAGCTAAGCCAAAGGCTCCAGCGCCAAAGGCCACAGGAGTGAAAATCAAAAACCTGCGGCAAGAGGTTGCTATAAAGCCACTGTACGCTCTGCCCATCTCTTTGCTGCATGCTCTGGCTTCTGATACCATGCTTGTACTGAGTATTTATATTGTCCCTGCATCTGTCCACAATTACCTTATGATCTGTCCTCAAAAGTGTCATGACCACTAGACCCGACCCTGGTGCTTGCTGCAATGCTTCTCTGTCTGTGCAGACCCATCGCCAAAGCTCCAGATGTGAAGCCCAAAGAGGTTCCAAGGGCACCACCAGCAGCAATGGACAAAGATCAGGTGAAGGATGCAGTCTACAAGGCAAAGCTTGAGATTGGCCTCAAAGCGACTCCGCCGGTCAAGGTGCCCAGACCAGCAGCAGCAGCAGCAGTGCATCCAAATCCTGACCGCCATACCTTCAGGGAAGACGAATCTACCAAAGGTGCTCGCTCACTCAGAAACGCCCCTGCTCAGCCTGCTGTCAGTGCCTGGCATGGCAACAGTTCTGCTCACCCTCCTATTGTCCGCACCCCTTCGCCAGCTCAAGCAGTGTCAGCAGCACAGTCTCCCCACTCTGAGCCCCTGACCTCACCTAGTCAGACAGACAGGGGGTCGCAGACACAGCGCAGGCGCCTGCAGCAACAGGAAAGAACTCCTGTTAAGCAGACTGGCAAGCAGGCACGTATCAGCAAAGCTGAACCTGTGCAAGCAGCTGCCAGCCCCATCACTCCAAACGCCATCAAGGCGTTTCAGCCTGAGCAGGCTGACTGTGATACACCTCTCCACCCAGCTACTGGCTCACACAGTGTTGTGCCAGAAGACTGCTTTGATTCCAGTTATGATGGACAAAGCATCTGCTCTGATGACGACAAGGTCTCTGATGCCCTGTTTGCCATGGATCACAGCAGTGAGTCAGACCTTGACAAGCCTGCAGCTGCTTTCAGCATTGGTGCTGAGACTGCCCACAGCAGCACCGAACAGGAGTCAGCAGGAGCAAAGGCAACGTTGTCCTCAACAGCTAGTGGCCTGTCGGCCATCAGCAGTCATGGGTATGACAGCAACAGCGACCTGGAGGAACAGCTGGCATCTGAACGGCTGAACTCGGAGTTCTTGCAGGCAGTTGCATGGCAAAAGGCTCTGGGCCATGCTGCTGAGTACCAAAAGCTTGGCTACTCCCAAGTCCAAAGTGTCGCTGCTGTCAACAAGTGGGGTGATGACATGCAAGGAGCTTTGGCATGGCTTGTGCAAAGCAACCTGGATGTCATGCAGGTAAATAGTGGCAGCGCCACAGTGCATCGAAATCTTGGCAAAGGTTGCATCAATGTGCACTGGAAGACTATCATCAACTCAGCACTTTGTGCAAGAGGACATAGACCTTTGCTTTGCACCCATGTTGCAGAACAGTCCATTGCACTAACTATACAAGTACATGCACCTGCAGTCATGTGGTTACTAAGACTGTAAGTTACAAACAGTCACAGTCAGAGCTGACCTGCATGCCTCGTCATACATTGCAGCATCTGCCATACATAACATTACACCACAAATGCTTATTTGTGTGCAGGGTGCATTGCATCATGAGCTGCCAACTATAGATGTCTCAGAGGAGCTGCACTACCTATGGAGCTGCCAGCAGGTCTTCAGCCCATCCAAGACAGTGCTGCAGCAGATTGTGATAGATGCACAAGGCAGCTTGCCAGCTGCAGTCAGCATGCTGTTGGAGAGGGCACAGCCATCACAAGCACCCAATCATGCAGCCTGCCAGGAGTTATGGAGCGCATGCAATGAACCCTTGCAACAGTCTCGGCAGGGGGTTGCACCAGCATGCAATGGGTCAGAAGGAAGCAGTGCAAGGGCTGCTGCCAGCTGCAAGGCCTTCTCCCAGGGCTGGCAACAACAACAGACTCAGCTGCTTACTGAAGCCATGCAAGGAGCAGGTGTTGCACTCTTGTGTCACTTTGTCTGTTGCATACATACAATAATCATCAGCAACAAGTGACCGAGTGCTGCAGGTTTTTAGTCATCTGCACCAAAGCAATCGCATGCAAAGTATATTGCTTTCATTTCCGTGATAAGATCAGCGCAGCGTTTGAGATGTGTCCGTAATGTTAAGTAATTGTATGTGTTGCAGGTCAAGCACCTGTCTATTCCAGGGGAGAACAACAAGCTTGATACCAGTGATTGTGATGGCAAGCATGTGTACAATAGCCTGTACAGTGTGTAGGCAAAACATGCCACAAGCTTGCACACATGGTGTGCCACAAATATGTCATGATCTTAGGAGTTATAGGACATGATGCTTTGACTGCAAAGTTGTACAACTGGATGCTGTATAGTGGAAACACATCGCCTGTACATCGGACTCTATTGTCCATGCATTTTTACAGATATTCTGCACCTGCATCATGTACCTGAAGTGCTCTGTCTTTCCCTGGAATGCTCAACATGTCAACTAAAGGCTGTAACACTTCATGAACGCCTGTAGCAATTTTGGTGCCATCACTATCAACCGCCACAGTGAAGTTTAGCAGCACAACAGTCAATGACAACTGCAGAAGCTTACAGCTTTAGTCAAAGCACCTTTCGCTGTTGTGCCAGGTATGTGAAGAGCTGAAAGGGACAAGAAGAGACCAATCTGTACTGTCAAAATTGAAGGCTATCACAAAGTGATAGGATGTCAATAAAGCAGCTACAAAAGCCTTTGTTCATTAACATCAAATATACATACATTTATAAGGAAGGTTGAAGGCATGCGTAAGCTGCACACATGACTTGGCATTGGTAGACTAGCAGAACACAATGCTAACAGAAAAGGGCAAGTTTATGATGAAATCTACAAGCAGCACCATCACAAGACATGACAGCTGCGCAAACAACACACTACATCAGCACATTAGAGAAGCTCGCAGTCATTGCTAGTATCCTGCGCATCTGATGACGGCAAAAATACAGGCATATGCTTTCACAAAAAAGCTTGTCATCCGCACAGATGTGTTCAGCAGCGCTGGAAGTCTTGCAACCTATCCTGTTCTGAGATATACAGGTGGCCACAAATTGTTGCAAGCTATGGGTGGCCAGCTGGCTCGACCTTGATGAGTGTCACTTCGGAGGCTGCTTGGGGTTGTTACCAAAATGTGTGTCCATACCTTTCTTCATCTGGGTATGCAAGCAGAGGTCAACACGTACATAAAGACACAATATGCAGCCATGAAGATTCATGAAGGGTCCAGCACGCACCTCGTCCCTGAAAATCTTTTTAAGCTCAGCTGCCTTTTCTCCAAGTTGACCTTGTGTGTCAACACCTGAACCGATAGATTTTGTCAGGCTCATTTTGTGAAATACGCACGATGGCAAGCAGAACACAGGCAGCAGAGTATCGCATGTGCAGATGAATGTGGCAGTTGACCTTTCTTTGACATCTCTTCTACCATGTGTGTCGTTCTTACAGCAAATCGCTGGAAACTTTTACTGCAGCAGCTCACGCGCAGGTGTCAGCTTATCAAGTCTGGGTAGATACATTCACTCCAGGTACAGATCCCTGGGTACCTGTTTGCCAAGGTATTGACTAACACTTCGTTAAACACATAAGAAAACACTCGCTGGAAAAACGCCATGGTGAGACTTGCAGGGGTGTGGAGCCCTGATCACAGTATGTCTTGCACGCAAAGCGAGCGTCCACGCCAGGTAAAGATGATGATTGTGTTGCGTATGCCTGCACGTGAGTATTTGGAGTCGAGCTACGACGATGTCACCCGGTATGCGCAGACTGTGTGGTATCTTGCAGACCTGTGAGCTCAGTCAGCATGTCAGCTCACAACCCTAAAAACCCACGAAGCGGTTCTCAACTCAAACTCAACTCAAACTCAACTCAAACTCAAACTCAATATCGCTCGGTCAGCAAACCCTCACAAGCAACCCTTAGCGCTGGTGATAGAGGAGGTGATTTTGAACGCGCTGGAAGGTTTGAAGCGGGTGCCACTCTGAGCAAAGGGCGCGAGCACACTTGTCTGTCCCAAAGGTCGTCCTGCATCAGGTTGTGTAGCTTTGTGCCAGGACTTTCTTTTGCAAGATCACCTTTTTACCTTAAAGGATGGCAGCAGCTCTAGACTCTTCCTACACTCCCAAGGAGATCAGGGATGTGCCAGTCGACCCTGCGGCTGCCAGTAAGTCTGTTGTTGCAGCCCGTGCGGATGCTTGCGCGTTCAGGAATCCATCGCGTCGTATATATTTATATTTTGATGCATCAGTCCAGAAACTGGCTGGTTTTAACCGACGGCATCATGCATCCAGGCAAAAGCGTTGCTGGCAGTCACAGTCGTGGTGCTGAGCTGATTCGCTATATTTGTGTTGATGGCTGTTATGCTTGCGCAGAGGAGACCGGATACCCCGGTGCTGGCGGTGATTCCGCGACAACTTCTACCTACCACTCTAAGACCACCAAGACTTCAAGCAAGTCCGGGTGAGTTGAAATATTAATAGATTCATTTGCTGCATCTGCAAATGCTCACGACAGCCTGGACATCCATTCAATTTGGTTTTCGGAATATGCAGTGTTGGCAAGAAGAGTGGAGGTTCAGGCGATGAGGAGAAGAAGAGCCTGCTGATCAAGTCTGCTGCTGCTGCTGCTGCTGTCCTTGCCATTGGACTGGCCATCTACAAGTCCAAGGTGCTGCTGACCTCCTAGTTGCACTGATACTTTCTTCTGCTTGGCACTCATTCTTTGTTGCATTTCAGAACAAGGACACAGAGCGTGGTGAGTATTATGAGGACAGGTTTGATCACACCAAGCACAAGGCCAAGGAGTCTGCTGAACATACAAAGCACCAGGCCAGTGACAAGCTTGATGACTTCAAGCACCAAGCTGAAAAGGCTAAGCATGAGGTTGCAAAGGTAGTCCCCCAGCCAGTCAAGGACACAGCCGACAAGATCTCTGACAAGGCACACCAAGCCAAGGTATGATTGTCCTGATTTTCCGGTAGTGGTACAAAGTGCATGTAAATGCCAGAATTGTACAGCAGGCCTTCATATATTGCGTTTATTGTCTCAGTGCAACACACACCACCATGCAACACCACACATCACGCTGTGCTTCAGCATATATGGCGTTGCAATGAGATGTGGCATATTAGTTTGCGTCGGTACAGGAAAAGGTTGGACAAGCCAGCCTGGACCTTGAAAAGAAGGGTCTTAAGGCTGCTGAGAAGTCAGATCACAATGTGCATAAAGCCTATGACAACACCGCTGATGCACTGCACGGCCTGAAGGGAGATGCAAAGGGCAAGGCTCAAGAAGCCAAGGGCAATGTCAAGGAAGCTAGCCACAAAGCCGAGAGCAAGGCAGACAAGAAGAGTGGCCAAGGCTGTGCCATCATGTGATTCTTGAAACCGGAGCTGCTTTACGTTTGGAATCAGCTGTGATGCATAGTCGTATGCAGCTGTAAACATGTATCTACTGTGTATGCGAGTTTTACAGAGTCCTGACTGTTGAAAAATCATTGTGTGCTCTGCATGTGCTACTGCTATCTGAGCTGATACTGAAGCCTTTGACTGTAATATATATGACCTGTGCTGCCCCTATTCACAGTCTGTGACACCCAAGCCTTGTGCACAAATGACATCATTGAGCTGCAGCTGTAAAGTCGCAGATTCGGACTGACACATGTGCATCAGCATTGCACGTCTGGTGCCATACTGGGCTATCCCAGCGCATTTCGTGTCGACGCTTGAGCAATAGGACATTATGCACTCAAATCATGTGTGAGCCTCCGGGATAGAACAAGCGGCTTAACAGCAAACTTGTTGGTCAGCTCTTGATGTGGTGTGCTTACATCACACCGTAGACAACTGTGTATGCAAGCCTGATTGTTTGCACCACCTGACAACAGCTGGTGTGACTCAAGTGCTACAAGGACTCCTTGCTTCACTCCTCCACTCATGACCAAAGAGCCTCAAAACAGAACAGCCAGCAAAGTACGTCTGCTGTTAAACACTAGTCAAACCAGAGTGGTCCCCGGACAAATGTCTTTGGAAAAATTGTCCAGATCAGAAATCCTGATGCAGAGTCTATGCCTTCACAGGGGAAAGTGTGGCACAAACTTGTGCGCGGGCAGCTTGATACGAAACAGAACAAGATGCGTGTGTGAAGTTGATACTCGTGGATTCAATCAGCCAAAGTTTGGCCATGTCACAAAATTGATATGCTTGTCTTCTCTCAGGTTGTGCAAAGGAATGATAATCAGGCTAGATTACTCTAAAGCTTGACGCCCTCTGGAAGCACACGTGCCAGGATTTCCCCAGAAAGCTTGCCAACCTGCACAAAGAGGCAATGCTGTAACATTCAAAGCAGAACACAACACTAGGGTGCACACAGAGTGTTGTCAATCAGTACTGTCTGCACATTCACATCCCTTGTTATGTTTAATGTAGAAAGGACATCTTGCAGGGACATCACGTGTACATGAACCTGTTACAGCCACTGGCACAGCTGGAAAAGTGAGCTTGAAGTGAGCATAGTGATCGATGCTGAGCTTACCTGTGCATCCAAGTCTTTCAGAGCCTCCTCCTTCTCCTTGTCCAAAGTTGCTAGAGCCGACTCCAGCTCCTTGTCAATTTTCTGCGTTTGCCATGCAACAGCTTAGCGGCAGTCCCACATATGCCTGAGGTATCAATACCCAGCAGTAGTAGCTGCAACAGTGTATATATGGCAGAGTGTATGTATGGCAGAATGACTGCAATCAGCTTCCCCAGCAGTAAGACAAAAGGATGCTAGTCAGAACAGCTTACAGCCTTGGTCTCGGCCAGCTTTTTTCCTTGCTCTTCTTGGGTCTTAGACTTTGCATCCTTGATCAAAGACTGAGCTTCTTGCCGTGCCTCACGCAAGACCTTTTCAGCCTCCTCCTGCAACTTCTTTAGGTCCCCACTGTTGTCCTTGACTGAACCCAGCTTTGATCTCAAACTGGCATCGCGGTCGTCAAGCGCCTTTCCTACGGGGTTGAACCAGGTCTTCTCCAAGAAGACCATCAAAAGAAGGAACTGTACTGTCATGATTGGCAGTGTCAAATTGAAATCAAAGATTTTCCCGGCCTCAGCGTGTGCTGGCAGCACGGCCAGAGCGTTCACGACAGCAGCCAGACTAGCTGGCTTGAGGTGAGCCAGAATTTGTGGTCGCCTGCATCACACTATCTGGTGAACGACCTGCAGACCTAGATCGCAAGCGTCGCAGCATCTGACGCGGACCTGGCAGGTTGTACTTTTTGCTCCTGCACCCTTTGGCCCTTCACAACTAGACGAGAAACCTGACGGCATGATTGCGCTGGTCGAGCCAGCCCAAAGACCTGCTTGGTCTGTGTCTTCATGATGATGGCCATGACTGGCGTCAACGTTCAAGGGTCCGGAAACGCCTCAAAAGTTGTTCGAGATAAGGCCTCCATGTCCAAAGTCTATGAGGCCGTAACGCACGCAATAGGGTTCCAAAGCCGCTTTGATGGGCAGCCAATTTGCTGTGGTTCCCAAATTGTCACTTCCGCACTGGGCTGCCATCGCGGCGAGGTCAATCACGGTCAATACCTGAACATTTCTGTACTAGACCGACACGCTCGGTCGAGTGCTGATTGCCCGTGCGTACGCTGATCTGCTCACAGTGACACCATGGGAAAATACAAGGTGCGACTGCCACACTCTGTACTGAAGACCCAGGATTGCATGCATTTCGGCGTGCAAACCATCGACGCAATACGAACTTGTTTCTCAAGTTGAAGTGGACCCATATCTGGTATGCAGGGCAAAAACCAACGTGTAATGAAACGTGATTTCAAACAGTCGCGGCCTGACAAGTGGAGTGAAAAGTCCAGGTCGCAGCCCGACCGATCTGAATACAACAATGAGGTGTGCAGTATGTACTCAGAGTCACCTGCATGCAGTGTCCTAAGTGTAGCACTTCATGCTGAGTTCGTGGCGGTTGTGCAGCTTTTTGTGGAGTATTACAAGAAGCAGGGCGTTGTTCCTGAGGGTCAATGGGAGGAATTCATGGAAGTCCTGAAGACCCCATTGCCAACAACATTCAGGATCAATGGCACAGGCAAATTCGCCACAGATTTGAGAGACAAACTGGAATCTGACTTTCTCTCCAACTTCAAATCATGGTGTGTGTCACTGCGGCTGGCTGCAGTCTGTGATTTGTGTGGTGCACATGCTGATTCACTGGACACAAGCGCTCTCTGATGAGGATGGCACATACAATGTTTATGTTTAGGTCTCGCGCTGGGTGAGCTGATGTAGGGACCTGATATGGCTCTTGCATTGCATTGATTCCAGTGCTGTGCACAGGTGGCAGGCGAGACCCTCCAGCCTCCCAGACCTTTGCCATGGTATTCAAACAAGCTTGCATGGCACATGAGCTTCTCCAGAGGTCAGCTCAGGAAGCTGCCTATACTGGCTGAAATTCATGAGCTGCTGAAGCGAGAAAATGAAGCAGGCAGCATCACTAGACAGGAGGCAGTCTCAATGGTGCCACCGTTGTTCCTGGGAGTGGAGCCACATCATAGGGTATGTGCTGCCTATGCCACCCATATTCTGCTGCTGTTCTGTGTGCACAGCGCATGTCAAAGAATGTGAGCGTGCAATTATAAATACATGGTGTGTTCTGCAGATTCTGGACATGTGTGCAGCACCTGGCTCCAAGACTGCTCAGATTCTAGAGATGCTTCATGCTGGAACCATGATGCCCACTGGTATGCATGCATATGCATTCAACATGAAGCATTGCACATGCTTCATTATACATCATTTGCTCATGTGCTTGTGAAAGGTGGCAAGCATGTCATTGATCTGCAGTCTGCCAATGCGCATTGCATGCTAGAGCTGGCCATTTGGTGACATGCCTAAAATTTGCGTGCTACCTACATATTTACAAGTGAATGCTGGATTGACAACAAGGCTTTCATTGCAGGCATTGTGGTGGCCAATGATGCTGATGCTCAGCGCTGCAATCTACTGGCACATCAGACCAAGCGCATGTGTAGCCCTGCTCTCATTGTCACAAATCATGATGCCACCATGTATCCCATAGTCACAGATCACACAGCCAAGGTATGTCAGGGTTGTGTTATGTGAGTGCTGCATCCATTTGTCAGTTAATTCTCTGTCGTACATCTGCTTCAGCAGGGATTATGCAGTTGCACACCAGTTTAGTTGCAGGCAACGCTGAAAGCATGTGTATGCTGCAATGTCACTGTATTGCAGTGACTCAGCATGACCTGCAATTTTCTGTGACTGCCAGGCACTACAGAACTGCTTTTGTCAGGTGCCAAAGCAGTACAACACTGAGAGTCGTGCTTGGTGCAGGAGTCTATCTTGTTTGATCGCATCCTGTGTGACGTACCATGTAGTGGTGATGGCACCATTCGCAAGGCTCCTGACATCTGGCGGCGCTGGACCCCCGGCAATGGCAATGGCCTTCACCCTCTGCAGCTACGCATTGCCCTGCATGCCTGCCAAATGCTGAAAGTTGGGGGACGTCTGGTGTACTCTACCTGCACTTTCAACCCTGTAGAAGATGAGGCGGTTGTGGCTGAGGTATGCTTGCTGTGCCATGTTTCTGCCATGCATTCAACTCAGCAATGCGCAGCTTGGCTTGATTCATGGTTCCAGTAACTCGTTGCTGACTGGTTATTGGCTGTATGATGGAATCCTGGTTTAGGTCACAGATGACGCTAGGAGACACCCACATGCAGACTGAGTCACAAATTATGTGTCAATGGTGTTTTGCTGCATTGCCATTCTGCATCAGATTCTGCTGTTCAAATCACCTTTCGGGGAGAAATGCTGCTGGGAACAAACCTGTCTGGCTGCCTTGTGTCCTTGTCAGGTCTCTGCATGCACTGCTGCTGTGGTCTTTGTATAGCAAAGTGAAGCTGTGTCGCAGGTGTTGAGGATGACTGGTTCAGCCATGCAGCTGCTGGATCTGTCAGACCATCTGCCTGGCCTGCCTCGGCTTCCGGGGCTCAAGAAGTGGTATGCACGCGACAAGATTCAGTACTACAGCAACTGGGAGGAGGCAAGCCAGGTACGCATTGTGCATTTGCTCACTTGCAATCCATCATCTCAATTTTCTCATTTTACACAGTGCGGCTCGCTACATGTCTCACATGACAGTTGCAGCCATGTTGGAAAGCAGATGCTTGATACAGCACATAGTGTTCAGATCTATATCTTGCAATTTGGCCCTGGGAGCCTCTCTGCTTGTTTGCGTCACACAGTTTGTTGGTTGCAACAAACATTGTTTGCTGCAAGGCTCATGAAGCATGATGCGGCTGACGTTGACCAGCTACTCTTTTGCCGTGAGTGCCATGTCTGTCTTCTGAGCGTGTCCACAGCATGGCCAGCATGCAGCAGAACTCATACAGTCCCTGCTAGATTAGTATCATGTAATGCAGAACGGGCCTCACAAGCTGACGAAGAGCATGTTCCCTGACGCTGAGTCTGACAAGCTTCCTCTGGAGCGGTGCATGCGCATTCTGCCGCACCACTCTGACACTGGGGGCTTCTTCATCGCAGTCTTTGAGAAGGTGGCCAAATACCCCCAGCCTGTACCCAAGTAAGTTTCGGTCCCATCTCAACCCTGGTTCAATCCTTGGCCTGCGTCTTTACACCCGGTGTTTCTTACCTGAAGCTGCAGATGTAAACAACACTGCCTCAGTATCATGCAAGGTGCGCTTGGGCATGGGCGCTGTGTCATGGACGGACGGTAGCAAGGTTGCTGTTAGCAAGATCTGCCTATCTGTGACAGTATGACATGTTCTGATCAGACGTTACATACTGCATGCCAGTGTCAGTAGAAGCCATTGCCCTCCAGCATATACAGCCAGACTTGACTGATGTACAGCATGTTCATACCGTACTCTTCAGAGTGCAACCTGCTCTTTGTGTGCATGTAGCAAACGTGCTGTCTGCTAAACTTGCCTGCAGATACAAAATGTCCTCCAACATCATTCCACCGCAGTCTGTCCATCACTTGTTTTCTACTGCAGGCAAGAGGCAGCAGCTGCAGGCACCAAAAGGCCCAGGCCACAAGAGCCTGAGCCAGTGATTGCCAGTAATTCCAATGGTGCTGCACAGACAGCAGAGGCATCAGCAGACGCTCCTGCTGTGGCAATGGCTGCAGATGCTGCGGCTATGACTGATCCTGCAGACACTGCTGCCATGGCTGCTGCACTAGCTGTCAACCAGCGAGCAGACGCCGTTTTGCACAACGTAAGCTGAAGGAATGAGCAAGCTGTAGGGCAGGTCATGTTGTGTCATATCGTGTCATCATGACCTGTGTGCTTGAGAAGGGATCTGTGGTTGTGTTTGTACATAAAGGCTGGCCGGGCAGCTTGCTCAAGAGCAGATGTGGACAACCCACACCTCATGCATTTGCACAAGCTTGATCGTGTCACCCCTAAAACATCTCCCCGATGTAGAAACGTGTATCGACTGTCCCCAAACGTTTCTGAGTTGAGATTTCCAGTGCAGAGATGACTTTCTGAATTAACAGACGTTTTGGGATTGAAAAGAGCTGCATATCTTTGCTGTCATGACCAGTGAATATGTTGCTGCTGCTGCAGAGTACCCCAGAAGCAGCAGAACCTGGTATCAAGTTAGAGACCCCATCAACCAGTGGCAGACAGGAGAGCAGCATCACTGCAGCACAAGTCTCATCTGGCGACCCAACAGCAGCTACAACAGCAGCTGGCTCGGCACCTGGTGCTGTGGATGCGGGTGAGGGCCCAGCAGCAAAGCGTGCAAAGCACACAGATGTAGCTGAAGCAGACGGCAGCACTGTCCCTGTTGCCACTTCCTCTGCACCCCTTGCTCCTACCCCTGTCCCCACCCCTGCTGCTGCAGGGCCCTCTGATGCTCAGGGTGGGTCCTCCTCGGACAAACAGCCACATCACCAAGCCCACCATGCTGAGTCATCAAATTGTCATGCTGCTGCATTGCTGATCTGCAATAGTCAGACTTATTTTTGAGCCTTGCCCTAGCTTCCAACTATTGTCAGCCTGATGTGTAAATTGAGGTCGCAGTTGCACTGTGTGAGTTCTTGTCTGAAACGCATCTGAGAGACTCATAACGCTGCAAAACCAAAGTATGTACTTTTTTAGCACGCTCTCTGTGCCGCCCTGTGAGTGCATTATTGCTGGAGTGAGCATGCATGCTGCAGATGACAAAGCTAGTCCTCCTCAGTGGGGTGTGAGAGGGGGTGGTGGCAGAAACAGGGGGGTGGGGGGTCGCTTCAAAGGCCTTGACCCTGTGGTGCCTGTCACAGATCCTGAGATCCTCTCCAGTATATCAGACTTCTATGGCATAGCCAAGGACTTCCCCTTGTGGGATCAGATCATCACCAGGTGACGTACTGCTGCTCACATGCTTCGCAGTGGAGTTTTAGTCACACCGACTGCAACTAGTCACACCAACTGCAACAACACCCAGTACATCTTCTGTGAATATAGATAGCCTTGAGGGCATGTATATTGATAGAACTGGGTGTTGTTGCAGTCGGTGTGAATGTGAACTCCCACTGCGCATAACATACTGCTAGATATGCTAACATGGTCTTACATAGCCTGCCACGTGCTTGCCCACAATATAAGGAACATGTCGACCAAAATTGACGCAGTCAGCACTGTGGAAAGTGCCTCATTGCAAGAAGAGTTACTCATTTGAACACACAAGGGCTGCTGCCATAGGAGGCTCCCGTTATGATCGCTGAAAAGCATAAACTTTTCTTTTCTTTCGTCTGAACACAAAAGCATTTGATTCAGGTCTTTGGAAGCAGGACGGCCGAAGCGGCTCTACTTTGTGAGCAGTGGCGTGAAGCACCTGCTGCAGAATGATGACAGGGAAGCCTTGAAGGTCACCATGACCGGGCTCAAGGTGTTTGAGCGCCAAGAACTCAAGGTCGGCCATATTTCTTGTCAGCAATGCACAGTCTTTGGCCCTCCCATGTTGAGGCTACCTGTTTGTGTCCCGGCAGGGCCCCAGGCCTTTGTGCACAGATGTTTGTGCGCAGATGTTTGGCATGCACTGTATTGACACTTGCAGCAGCTCAGTGAGCAATGCAAGACCTTTCCAAGTGATAAGACCTGCGTCTCTTCACCAGCATCATACTTGGAGCACTTGAGCCTGCACATATACTGCTGGGTCAATCCTGTACAACTTAGGCGTGAATGGGTATATAATGGGTATATACTGGGTATATTAGCTAAACCCTAAACCCGGCTGTACCATGCAAGAAGAGTGTGTTGTTGCAGGATGGGGAGCAGATGTGCAGGTACCGCATTGTGCAAGATGGCCTGCCGCTGCTGCTGCCCTATGTCACCCGCCAGGTGCTTCAGCCCACCGTCCAGGAGTTCCTGAACCTCATTGAGGGCAGGTCTCTGTATGTGCCTGAAGAGGCCCGTGCTGTGCCAGCTGATGCTGCTGCTGCTGGGGATTCTGCTGCTGCTGCTGGGGACTCTGCACCTGCTGCTGCTGATGGTGCGTCTGTAGCAAATGATGTCGCTACTGACCAAGAAGTGAAGTTGGAGGCAGAGGATCAGAGCAATGAAGCAAATGCAGCAGGTCAGTGGGCTGCGGAGGTGCACACAGTTGTATTGCATCTTCTGTGTCTCTGCTGACTTGTTACAGCATCCATTCCTGGGCTGTGCAGCCTGCAATCAGCGCTTGCTCACCAAAAAAACTGCTTGATCAGGTCGTGGAGGCATACGCTGTGCAGTAAGATGCGCATCTGCAATTGCACAACCCTACTGACATGTGTGATTTGGGAAAACACCGGCTTCAGCCTTTTGCTGAGGCGGTCAGATGTTGCTCAGGTGATGGTGGCGAGCCTGCTGGTGGTGAGCCTCAGAAGCCTCGCCACACCCCAGAAGACTCACATACTCTGGAACAGATCAGGAATCTGAAACATGGGTGCTGTGTGGTCATGCTCAGGTAGTCTTACTGCTCTCTTCAATTCCGAAACGTCTATTTCAATTCAGGAATGTAAACTCAGAAATGTCTGGGGACAGTCAAAACGCGTTTCTGCATTGTTGAGATGTTTTAGGTCATCTTCTTGTCACCCTGAAGACCTGGCTACCCTTGCATGGACCAGTCTGGCACCCAATCACTGTAATGCACAATTAGTATAATGTGTGGTTCATCATCATCAGAATGGTTTTGCAACATGGAACACAGCTATTTAATCACACGAGTATGAGTAGTCTTCATGATATAGCATGCATGTGCAGGGAGGGTGAGGCAGCGTCTCTTGGACTGGATACTAGCAAGCAGACAGAAGATGCTCTGAGCGTGCATGCACCCCTTGCTGTTGCTGCATGGAAGGGCAAGGGCAGCATCAATATCCTTGTCAGCAAAGGTATGATATGAGACACCTGCAGCATCATACACGGCACACAAAGATGCATCAAAAACCATCAGTCTTTGCCACTGCTTTTTATCACTGTTTCAGAGTGGGCCTACTGCCTGTGCCTTGGCCTTGCTGCTATGTGCATGGGATGAGAGACCCAAACTTGGATGACTCCAGGCAGCAAAGCTTGTTGTGGATACAGGGGAATGTGCACAGATCGCTGAGAGGCTGAAGAAGGCAATGGCCAATGCCGCTCGTGGGGAGCCTTTGCAGAATCAGGCTGGAGCTGTGCTGGCTCACCAGGCTTCACCAACAAAGGCACCTGGCTATGAAGGCGACGTAGAAATGCAGTGATGCCACAACTTTTTCCCCTTTATTCAGAAAGCTATTTGCTGTGCTAAGGTTAGACAGCTGGAAATCTGTAGGCTGTGCAGCTGCTGTATAGAGATATATCTATACATCAGCCACATTGTCAAGTGCCAGAGTCAAATGCAAGGAAGGATTATCAATTACTGTCAATGCCTGTGGTGCAGCAGCCACAAATAGGCAGCTTCTACATCTCCTGGCCCTCGTTTGTACAATGTGTGAATCACTTCAGCCTCTCCCTGTAACAATATATGCTGATCATTACTGTCATTTGCTCACTGTTGTGCCGAGGACACATTCCACAGACATGAAAAGGCACAACCTGTCAAAGCAGATACCATGATCGAGCCAGCCAGAGGTTTGACTGCACAGCACATGCTCATTCTATCTGCTTACTGTCAGTTATGATTTGAAGTTTCAACATTCTTACTGTCAGTTATGATGTAAAGTTTCAACATTCGTACCATTTTGAAATACACAGTTCCTGTCAGCTGGTGCCTATAAAGCCGCTTGTGTACCTTGATGCTGACTAGAAATAGGCAGTACATAATAATCTAGGAAGTTGAAACGAATCAGTGTAACCATATGCCTCCACAGCACAAAAAGAATATGACTCAGGTACTCATAAGCAAAACTGACATGCTGATGAGCACTGCACACAACACAGCACTGTACTAGTTCAATCAAAGCCCAGTTGAACTCTGTGACATCCAGTTGAACTTTGTGACGCCCACAACACACAAATTTGTCAAAACGCTCAGAAGGAGCATTTCCTCATCTACAAAACTTCATCCGTAGTTTACACCAAAATAGGCTGTTCCGCAGCTGTACTCAATAAAGACGGTCCAGGACATAGGACACCATGCCTTCCATTGACTGCTTGGATTCAGAGTCACCCAGGCACTGTAAGGATGCCAGAGCCTGTACCAAAACAAAGACACTCAGCTTAAATGCTCACGAGTTGCATGACGTGATGCTGTTGTACTGTGCCACTATTTCTTTGCTATGCATGGACAATGCCGCAAACACCAACCAGAACACAGACAAAATGATCTCGTCATACAATTTGTCACGCATGAAACGCAAACATACACAAGCAGGCACATGCAGCAGCTTCAGTACCTTGTCTGCTTCTTCACTTGCTAGCCTTTTGGCAGCAGCAACACCACCACCAGCTGTGACCAGCTCAATAGCTCGCTGCAGGTCCCCCTCCTCAACGAACTCAGAGTCTATGAGATCCAGCAGCTCATCGCCGTGAGCGCTTTGCAGAGCAAACAGCACAGGGGCTGTCAAATTACCACTGGCCAAGTCTTGACCCTGCAATTGGTCGACACATTATCAGTGACACTGGTGACAGTACACAGTATGGAAGGAGTTTCAGCCATACAAGATGGGCTGTAAACTAAAGTTGCAGAGCATGTTTTGTACATACTCATGAAAGTGACGCCAATATGTAAAAATGAATGAGGACAAGCACAAAATATTTACCTGAGGCTTGCCTAACTGCTCAGCTGTCTGTGTGAAATCAAGGATGTCATCTATGACCTGGAAAGCCAGCCCTAGATGCCTTCCGTACTCAAACATGCTGTCCTTGACATCCTGAGAACAATCACTGAAGACTGCTGCTGATTTGCAGCTGGCAGCTATTAGAGAGGCAGTCTTGTAGAAGTTCTTGTCCATGTACTCCTCAAGAGTCATGCTGGTGTCAAACACCTTCTGCTGCTGGCTGATCTCGCCGTTGGCGAAGTCTGCTATGACCTGACTGATCAGCTTGATCACCTGCAGCAAACATGCTGGATTGAGACAACTGAGAGTCAGTTGACAAGTGTACATTGCCATTCTGTCTGATACCAGTTCATTTCAGCTGTAGACTCAAGCAGGACTACGCTGCATCTAAATGAGCATTACGCTTGCCAGGAATTGGTGCAGAGAGATTACAATGCTTCAGCCAGCCAGCAAGTCTGATCACTTGGAAGAGTTGGTCTTGCATAGACGTCATTTGCATTGGGAAATCCACGCTGCACATTGCAAATTCCATGGCATTGAAATAACTTTGTACCCACCTCCAGGTTGTCCAGCTTTGCCAAAAACCATGACGACTGTGCAAACAAAAAGTCTCCGACTAAAACTGCCACCTTGGTCCCAAACTTTCTGTTAACAGTAGGGGCTCCTGCGTAATGTCAGTGATACAGTCAGCATTTGAAGAGAAGAGCCATGCAAAGCCACCGACACCAAGTCAAGCAAGCACTGTTCATGAGACATGGGAAGACTGCATGGGAGCATTGCTCAGTCAGTAAGTCAGGCACAGCACCCACCTCGGCGGACGCTGCTTTCATCAAGGACATCATCATGTACCAGACTAGCTGTGTGGATCATTTCTACAATTTCAGCTAAACGTCTATGCTGTTCTGTGATGTCTCTGCAACCAATTGAGCACTTTCAGACTTACTTCTGTTTAACACTCAAGAGATGCTCAGACCTGCAGCTGCTGTCGCAAAAGATACCTTTTGCCTGTACACGCGCATGTAGCGCGAGACGCCAGAAACACTATTGCAGGCCGAAGCTTCTTGCCACCTGCTCCAAATATCTGATCAGCTGCCTGAACCAGCAATGGATGCCTGCCACCCACTATGCCACGCAAATTGGCATTCATAGCCTCCATATCAGCTTTGACTGGCGCCAGTATGTTACTGGTGGAAGCTGAGGAAGTTGATGCTGGCTGCTGATCAGGAGGGTCAAGCGCTATGCTGCTGATGTCATACTGACTTTGATCACTCGAGTCGGAATCACTGCTGCTCACAACGCTGGTATCTTCCCGTGTCGGGGCGTATACTCGCAGAGAAGTCGCTACGGAAGACCAACGTTGGTGCTCGGGTTGCTCAGCTTGAGGGTGTGACGCCAAAGATAGGTGGGACCTCTGCTCATGAGCAAACTGGCTGCTGGATAATTGCGGCCGCTTGACTTTCTTGCCGGGCAAGGAGCTTGCATGTGTGTGAGAAGGTAAGCGTGAAGCACAGCTGGTTCCTGCTGTTCTAAGGCCTCTGCACCGAAACTTCCCACGAATGGGATCTCTGAACGCCATTGTTGAGCGTATAAGTTGACTGCGTTCTTGCTTTCAGCTGCCTTCAGGCCTGAATTGCTCATTCCCAGCCTCTCATTACGTGTGCGCGTGGCAAGTGGCTAACGACTAAGCTAGGGTATGAGTAGTCAGCACCTGTTAATTGGTGCAATTTACCTCTCACGTACAGCGAATTAAAGCCGACTTAAAGACCTGAGCTTGGAAACACAGAAACATACCGCTAGTAGCATAAAGCGCCCAGTCGCGATTGTTGCGCTGAGGTGATCATCGACACCTCGTGACCCCCGAGCGACGCTCTCGGCCATCATCCAACATTTGCCTGGTTTCTGCCAGTGTGCGCGTTGCAGCCTGACCTGGCAGTTTGCATGACCAAGAGTAAAATTTACGCCGTCAAAAGGGGCTTGGTGCCCGGTATATACCACACTTGGGCTGACTGCCAGAAGCAAACACACCAGGTTTCCGGTGCGATATTCAAGTCTTTCACTACACAACAAGCCGCTGATCAGTACCTCGGAACAGGAACCGTCTCACTGAATAAGCGGGGTTCGCACACCTCAGTAAGGAACCAATCCAGCCAAACTCCATCAGAGAATACGGAGCAGCAGTCAAGCACTGCAGGAGAAGCTTCACTTTGTTCTGGAGACAAGGCTGTTGCTTCCAGGCAACCTGATAAGGTTGCTGTGACAGCTCAAGCCAAGGGATCAGTCTTTCCTGCATGGCTGAGGCCCCAGGCAACATACCGACTGGTACGCTCTGAGCAGCAACTGTGAGATCGGTTTCCTTAATCGGAAAGGAGATGTGTTGGCACCTGTTGCACAGCCAACTGTTTCTCTGTGTGCAGGAATTTGATGGCGCTGCAAGAGGGAATCCAGGTCCAGCTGGGGCAGGCGCTGCTCTGTTTGACGACTCTAGGGATATGCAGGTAGCAGTTGTAAATCTGTGGTTGTGACATTGCTCTGAAGGCTGCAGCGACTGCAATAGGGCAAATGTGCTGATTGAAAGCTAACACACCGCGCATTATAGGTTGGCAGCATCTGTCTCAAGCTAGGCAGGACAACCAATAATCAAGCTGAGTACTATGGACTGTTGGCTGGAATGGAGGCTGCTCAGGTGGTGGGGGTCAAAAAGTTGAGGGTTCTTGGGGACTCACAGCTGATTGTCAGACAGGTAGAAACACTGCTGTTGGCCACTGCTTGCCATTTGCAAAGGTTGTCTTCAGTCATTGTTGCACCTAGCATCTGATCCTTCTATGATTGGGCAACAAGGTAACATTTTCTCAGTGCAGGTCATGGGTCGCTACAAAGTCAGCAATGAGGGCTTAAGGAGATTGTACACAAGGGTAAAGAAGGTGCAAAAAAGCTTTGAAAGTTTCCAGATAGAGCATGTGTTCAGGTGGGCAGGCGAGCTGCAGGAACCTCGCTGTGTTGTGCTCCTTCACTAAGATTTCAGCAGAAGCAAGGGCACATAGACTGTGGTGTGCTGCAGAGATAAAAACAAAGTTGCGGATGAGTTGTCTAACCAAGCCGTTGACACATCTGGGTGGCAAGGTTTAAAGGACATGCAGGTAGTTATGCGGACCATTGACTTGCATGCTGCGGTACAGTATATTTGTCGTTTGGTCTGATGTATCACATGCTGACTGCATGTTTTCCAGGGGCAGCTGTGGGGAATGTGTGATGTTCAGCAAGCCTCACAAACTACAAACCAACCAGAAGCTGCTATAGATGCCAGGCCCTTGAAGCAGGCTCGTGCATACCATGACTCAGCCTGTATTTCGGCCAATGGCTGCTTCAATAATGTACAGCACTCCTAACCTTGCCTTTGTGCAAGATGCTGAGCTTCTCCAGCTGCTGTCGCCTCTGTGCTCAATTGTTTCTATGTCGCCAAGTGCATGATGTTGCTTGATATGCAGTGTCTGAATGGATTCACAGTCCAGCTCATTGCTTTTTTTGTTTGCATAGGATATCAGACTATCAAGGCATGCCTGGAAGCTCAGACTACCAGCACCATACACCACTTGCTGCTCAGACGTTAAACAGTCTCCATTAATGTTGACAACTGGATTTGGACTGAACACACCACGGTATCAGCACTATATGAGGTTTCACATGCAGCACAGTAATGCATACACCATGCATCGCAAGGCCACGTCCCACTTCAGCTCTCATACCCCTAGCAGAACCTCAGTTCAGCTGAGGAGTGCTTGTATGCAGCGCTGTGTTGCAATGATCAGTAGGTGCTGTAGACTCTGATTGTGATTGACTCGACTGGAACTGTTCATTGACTCACAGTACTAGCTACACTTTGCAACTACCAATTAGAACAGCAAGAGCAGCAGCAGATGATGATCTAGCCTTCAAGTTGTGCTCAGTTGTCAAGTAGCAGGGGTTCCTGCAATGTATCCCCAAATTCCACCACCAGGTTTTGGCTTGCCTCCCTCTACTTCTTTGTTGAGTTTCCTGAGCAGCACAAGGCACATTGATCTTGCTTGGGACAGCCTGTTTCTTCATGTACATCTGATCACGCCGCTTAAAGACAAAAGACATTCAGCGTCGTATGTGTAACAGCATCAATCCCTCACACGCCAAACACAGTATGGCTCTGTGCTGTTTGTGCTCAAAAGACCCTGTAGCTGTGCTCAAATGACCATGTAGCTAATGTACGAGCTCAGACAGTACTGACCAGATCTGGAATGCTAGCACATTTGTGACGTGTCAAGCCCATGTAAGCACATGCTGAACATATGAAAGATCATGGGTTACCTGTAGTGTTGCAGCTCCTTTTCAAGCTCCTCCATGCGGCCGAGCTGCTGTTGCTGCTCAGCCACAGTCACTTCCAGCCTCATTACCTTGGCTTGCTCATCCAACAGCTGCGCATCTGCATCACTGGCACGCTGCAACCACACAAGGCATCAGTCACACTTGCTTGCTACTCTCAATATACCAAGACACTTTTGCGATCTGCATGTTATGAATGTTGCTTGCAAGCTGTAAGGTATCATTGAAACCTAAACATCAGCATGTTGTAATTGTTGCTTGCATGCATTATAACAAGTATGTTGGCACAAACATTCTTAACGATGGACCACACCGCTGAATGACTATGACCATGTGATGCTGCGTGGCAGCCTGCTCAGCATTGACTTACTTACTTTGCCTGTGCATCAGAGGGCAGAGACCAACCAACTGTTGCCATGGTTGAAGCTGTACCTGTTCCGCTTCAGCAAGAGCAGCTTGTGAGGAGGTGAGTTGGCGACGCATGAGGGCCAGCTCTGTTCCAGCTGCCTCTTTAGCTGCTGCAGCTTCCTTCTCAGCCGCTGACACCCTCTGCATGGCGGACACCATCTGTTCCTGCAGCGCTGCTACCTGAGAGCTGGTTACCTCTTCCTGGCCTTCTTCCCCCTCAGAGTCCAGGTCACCTGCACCTTCTTGACTGCTTGCTTCTTCCAGCATGCCTGTGTCATAACAATAACAATTGCGCTAATTACGCTGCGTCATGCCAAGTGGTATGTCAATCGTCTGAAGCAATGCTGCTCTCGTCGAAACATTCTTGGCAGGTTGTGAGTTCCAACCCACATGCAATGGCTCAGGCTTAACAGATCTAGAATTTCAGCAATTTTGCGACAAGACATGGTGGCAGATCAAACTGGGTGTACAAAATGACACTCAGACAGGCAGCAAGCAAGGAACTTCTCATGCCCAGCACAGCACCAGCCCAGTCCATGGGATTATAGCAGGCAGACTGGACGCTCCTTAGCAGATGACAGCAGATGACAAAGAAGTTGACTAAGAAAGATAGGGTTACCATTAGCAGGTGAGGTATGTCTGGGGGAAGGTTGCTTATGACTCAAGGGACCAGATCTAGTTCGTGCAGCCTCCAAGTGTTTGTTATACTGGTCTTTGGGAGTTTCCAGCGCTACAGGCCTGTTGCGTGGATCCCTGGCTTGTTGTGGCGATTGTGCTTGGGCCTGCATCACTTTGCTTGGCTCCTGCTCTTCATGCTGCTCCTGGTGTGATGCTTTCTGATGATGTGTGGCCTCTGCACAGCAGATACTGGTTTGTTGCACAGATTATGATTTCAAGCTGTCAAACCAATGGCATGGTGCCTCTGGTGCAGTACGAAGCTCCAGCTGACATACTATGCAGCCCTCATAATTATACCAATGGCAGGAGTAGCATGCCTGTGATATGTCAGGAGAAGCATGCTGGCCATGCAGAAGATGCACTGCTGTGCAAGGACCAGTGGTCTGGTATTACCTGGTCTAAATACCTGCAGAGCGCTTTGATATTTGCCATTGTAGCCGCCAAAGGACAGCAGGCACCTGGCATAGGGCACAGCCTCTACAGTCAGGCCCTCACTCACTATAGCACTTCTGGACTCTGCCTGACTGACCGAGGACCATGTCAGGGGGTTGTCTGTTTGGTCAGAGGCCGCTAAAGGTGTCAAGTCCAGAGCAACCATGTCTGTACAACCACTGGTGTTGTTGCCACCGCCTACTATGTACCAGCTGTTGCCAAGGACATCCCCAGCATGACCTGCAAGCAAAAGGAAGGATGAGAAAGATTGCAACAACTTGTCTGGTCAGAATTTGCACATGCACCTAGGAGCTGCTTGCGAAGCTGTTGGCGATGCCAACCATGCAAGAGTGTTTGTGCTGGATATACTAGACAGACATTTGTGCAGTCATGCTCTTTGAGCGCGCTCAATATGTCCCATGTGTGAGCATGACTGTGTGTGGTCGTGTGGCATCCTTAGCAGCTAAAAGCCTGATGCAAATCACAAATGTCAGCAAGACTCATAGGCCTGGTGCTGACCAAGCGACCAGGCATGCTGGTCAAGCATGCCTGGCCTCCCTGTGTGCTATGCTGGGATCACATGGTCCTGCTTACAACACATCTTGATGCATATGACAAGATTGCATATGACAAGATTGCATTTGACAAGATTACATATGACGTACGCATCTTGTAGAGAGTAGCATTTCATGTGGTCAACGCATAGTGTTCACTGTGCAAGGCAGTCACACTGCAAGTTTGCTACATGACCAACGCTGCTGCTGCTGTAGTGCTACATGACCAATGATGCTGCTGCTGCTGCTGTAGAGATACAAAGCTGCATTGCCTGACCTGCTCGTGGTGCAGGGTGTGGCCCCTGTGTTGCAGGGCATGACCAGTGCATGCTCTCTGTGTCTAGCACATACAGGTCTCCAAAGCAGTTTGCCACAGACCCGCCTCCAAAAATGAGCAAGTAGCGTTGCTGATATGCAGCAGCCGCATGGGCAGAACGAGCTGGTGGGGGTGTGCCTGCAAAAATTAAGCAGAGCTTGGTAGATCAAAACGTTTTTCATTTGTTGCAAAGTTCCCAAGAGCTGGTGAATGTGTGCCTGCGGACAGAGAAGGTAAGCAAAATTTGGTACATCAAGATCGTTTTCATTTCAACACAATACAGAAGAGAAGCATGCAGACAAAAAGTGTTTGTAAGCACCATGCTACTTCTCTGCCAAGATCAGATACGTTGCTGTAGCTTGAAGCCTGCCAGCAGCGCAAGTACATATGCTGCCATCTGACATGGCCTGCAAGCATTCGCTAAAGGTGACATTCACTCAGCATCCCCTGTGCTACAAGTCTAAAGCATCTGTGGTCTGCTCAGCGTATGTTGCCACTGCATGCTCCAGGTTGTTGTAATCACAGGACTGCAGCTTGATGACTCTCTGTACAGTACTCACCAGTCACTTCTGGTGATTGCCACTCCATTTCTGCCAGGTCCACCACAAACAGGTCACCCTGAGGCCGTCTAGCAGCATCCTCCCCACCAAACAAATACACCTTGCTGCCAACAAGGGTTCCCTGCAGTATTGCATGATCAAGTTAACTGAAAGACAGCAATGCTGTTACGTTGTGCTTTTGAACACAGCATGCATGTTGCACCAGATACCTCTAAGGCTGTGGGAGCATCATCAATACAGAGACCATATGGTTGCTGCTGCCAACAGGTACGATTGCTGCACATTTTGAGATGATGCAACAGGGAGTGCTGTTGCTTGTTGGTCATCTTCCCTGAGGGATTGCCTTCACCAAGCAAGCTTTTGCTGAGATGATATGTGACAGCTGTGTTGAAGATGCAGCCCTAGAAGAGGACCTACCGAGTGTCCACCACGCTGCGGTGGCGCATTGCCAGCAGGACTCATGATGGACCACTCGTGCTTGTGTGTGTCTAGCATCCTGATCACCATGTACACCTTTGCATCTTTGGCCTGCAGTTCCATAAACAGGTGTAAGTTACATGCTGTCATGGGATCATTAGGTTGATTATCAGCTTGTGTGATATCAGCATGTTATGTTTGAGGGCAACCACTGGCACAACTGATCAACATTGACAGCAGAGAAAGCGTGCAGTCACTGCTGGGACATGCCAGAAATCAGTCTTGGCCAGTGAACACCTTTCGTAAGTGGGAGTATGTGCCTGCCTTAGTGTGGCCACCAATGCACAGCAGATTTGAGCCCCAGGCCAACAGCACGTGACCAGCACTCGGGGGCAAGGCAGACGTCGAGCTGGGCTTGCTGCTGTCTTCCTTATAGCCAAGCAAGGGTGTGGACACGACTGGTTCAATCTCATCAAAAGTGCCACCACCGACGGGAGGCAGCGGCTTGGCACTTGTTGCGACCAGCTGCCATGTCAAGTTGTCCAAGCTGAGCACCCAGACATCATTCAGGTATCGCCCGCCTGCAGTTGACCAGTCACAGTCACAGTGGTCCTGTGATGTTTTGCTTTGGTGTGAGCCTTTATTCATGCAGAATGTTAGCATAAAGTTGGGTGAAATCTGCATCCTTGTTTGGTCGTGGTTTGAAAATTAATCAGGCAACCGGGATGTGCAGCTCTCACATGAGTCCATAGCATGCAGACAAGCTGTGACAAGGCAGGTCTAGCAACAGCAGACCAGCATGCCAGATACAGCTCACTTGCACACAGAAGAGATCACATGGGCTGCTCCTAACCACAATATAGCAGGCTCACCGCAGTTTCCCCCAATGACATACAGGCTGTGTCCAACCAAGCTTGCAGCATGCTCATATCGTGGAGGTGGATGCTTGCTGTCTGATTGCATGGGGCTAGCCCACTGTCCTGGTGTTGCCACTGTCTGTATAGCCTCTGAAAGTGATGTTGCTTTCCGCTGGTGTTGAGCCTTTAGGGTGTCTGATGCTTGACTATGTGAGCTGCCATTGGCAGCAGGGCGGCGAGGAGATGCTGCAGGAGAACTTGGGGTGCCATTGCTCTCGGGGATGCTGCTGCTAACAGGTAGCTCCCTATGTGGACTTGACTGCGAGCTGTTGATTTCACTATCATACTCATCCCACCATGAAGGCTGCATCATCAGCACAACAATTGCTGCGCATAGGGCCATCAGAGAACAGAGAGGCTCTCATGACGTGACATCCCTGAAGCTTTGGGAGAACATGCATTGAATGTAGTACTGATGAGTACAGAAGCTGCCGTGCTAATTGGACATATGGGCAGAGTTGCTGAGGCCTCTTCACCAGCAACTAGCTTTGGACAGCTAGTGCAACATCTGGGCTACCTCTCCTAGACAGTGCATGTTGACTGGGGTTGTGCAAGGCCATTGCATGTTCATGACAGGAAGTAATGTCAGTGCACAGGCATGGGAATGTGTGGAGCTGGTACTGATGGCTGTGCAGACATGATAAGCAGCCTCTGCATAAAGGGCAGGTATGGGCATACCAGTTCATCCTCCAACAGGCGAACATACAATCTCATTGCCTCTACTGGTGCCATATCCTGCAGCTGACTCCATGCTTGCCATTTGGCACTCTCTACCACATTCCATCCCCAGGGCTTAGGCTCTTTGCATGATCCAACCAAGGCTTGCTGCTCCAGAGCAAACAATGCAAGCCGGTTCCCATCCTTGAACGTCTTCCCTACAGAACAGCAATCAGCATAGAAGGCTGCTGACTGTGAGCAGCTGTCAAAATTTCACGCAACAGCCTGTACCCTCAGTTTCTCGGTCTTTCACAAGCTTGACAGCGGCTTTAAACTTTTCTGGATACGGGAGGGGACAAGTAGCTCCAGCTTTCTTCAGGAGCTGCACAGGCATGGTGAATCTTGCAGAGATATCAAGAGCGCGTTGTACTTGTAGATGTGGGAGTGCTGAATCAGCCAGGTTGTACATTTGATTGGATGGACAAACTCAGCAGTGATCAGTCCCGATGGCCGGGTGCTCAAGCTCCATAAATGGGTGCAGTAGATAACTTCAATGCAGCATGGATAACTGGTGATGAAGTTCGCACTGGCATGCAAGAGATGGCAAGCCACTGACCGCGGCCTCTAGCGACATGAATACTGTTTGCTGCCTCCCGACCTGTTGCCTTCTTCCGTGTTGTCAAGAAAATCTGTTGAGCAGATGTGTCAACACCACTGTGGGAAACACGCCTTGATCGACGGAAAATCTGTCTGTGTTGCTGCGGGGGGACTTTGCATTTGCAAGCCAATTGGTCGTGCATGCAGCAAGTGCAGTGCATATGCCTAAACCAGAAGTCGCATCCACATTCCTTCCACCTAGCGAAGTTGCGCTTGACACATGTTGACAACACTTGATATTGTTCATGTTCAGGGCATAATCTACGTAGGCGTTTGTTGCAAACCAGTGTTGGAGCAGCGACTTTGGCAAGGGGAGTTTGCAACCAGCAGGTCAGGACGATCTCACAACGTTGACGTTGACCTAACGCCACTTGTCAGGCTTAAATACTTTGCGTGTTGACACTTGTGAGAAGACAACTGTTGCAAACAAGTTTTGTCAAGCAACGAGCTCACATACCCAAGCACACCCGTCGATGGGTCAACCTTGAAGACCACACTTACATCCGAGATGCCTACACTCACCTCTTTCAAGACTTGGCTTCAAGACAAGGCAAGACAATCATTCTTCACCCCGCTTTCCTGCAGTTGATTCTTGCACGTATTCAGCTTTCTGGCTCCGCATACTGCAGCAATGCCCTTGCTGAAGTCACTGTGACCTCAACAGGTTGTCAAACCCTTCAAGCAATATGTTACAGAGGGAGCTGAACCATCGCTGTTAGCATGGTCAGCATCTACAGGCTTTACCGCAGGCCTGTGTCCCCTGCTTGGTAAGTTGTTGCCATGCATAAATTTTAACGCCAGAATATCATGTGCGTCCCTGTGTTGCTTGGATGTTGCGTGTGGTACTGTACAAGACATACATGAGGTAGCATACTTATACCAGGGACTGACTGTCAAGCATTGCAAGCATCTCTTGACAGCTCAGCTGATTAGGCAAGAACAACATATAGATCAGACTCTACCATTGTAAGCGTCACATAGCACAGTGTAACAACATCGTGAGACACCACTATGCAGGCGTGAGCACAGTGCTGGCGCTTGTGCTCCATTTCCTGTTGAAGACTTGCAGCGTGCATCTCCACCTCCCAATGCTTCTGTTAGCAAACCTGGTGTCTGTGCCTATTGAGGTGAATGCTACTGCAAGCTGCATAATACAATGACCAGTCTTGTGGTCAGAGTGTGCTTGTGGAAGTTACGTTGATCACACAAGAAGAAAGGCATTTTGGTCAGGCTCAGTCAAGTGCTTGGCAGGTGGCTTGCATCTTGCCGTTCATGAGGCTTGGAGAGTTTATCATAAGGGCCCCAAAGCTCGATGCTGCACCAGTGGCCATCAAGGACATGATTTTCAGCAACCCTGGAGCGGCTTTGAAGGGCATTGGGCATGCCTTGATTGGCTGGCTGCTTGCTGCCCCTATCATCGTCGTTGTGCTAGCCCAGATTCTGAAGCCCATACTTGCTTGGGCTGCACAGAGGTACACAGCTGTTGTTGCAGTCGCTTGCCTTTCATGTCATGGGAAAATGCTGCTGGGGCACTGCAGCTGCCTGAGCGTCATGCATCATGCTCGGTCTGTGGTTTTGTCTGAACTCACTGTAACATATGCAGGTACTCCAAGCATCGCCAATCCAATGACGACATGCATGTCCTGATGCTGGATCAAGGCATATCAGATGATGCAGAAGCTGCAAACTACCCTATCAGCTGTGAGTACAATATATTGCGCTTCTTGAACATTTGTGACATCTTGCTTTGCTCATGCAACAAACGCTGTTTGTGTCACATGCTAGGTTTGTATGCCCACACTACTGTGCATGCCACAATGTGACTACGCTTGAACAGTATTGTACTGCAGATCAAGAGCCAGAGCCACTTTCACCATCGCACGGTGGTGCAGTCATGAGTCGCAGAGCTTCTTCAAGTCCTTCCAAGTGATGCCTGCTTTTATTGGAGCTCATTTGTCAACAAGCTGCCACCTGCTTAGCCATGCTAGCAACTAGATCAAACATGAAAGCAGCTGTTAACAAAGTCTATAGCTGCCAGATCTGTGCTGGGATGCTGATTTGTTGCAGGCCTCATCATAGGTTTGGTGCAGGCATCAATGCTGATGTGTGATGTAGTATGTCAGATGATTGTCAAATTGTAAACACAATTCAACGTGTATTCCACACGTGTCCTATGGTCTGCAGTTACAGGCTGCTGGCCGCAATACACAATCAGACAATACATATTCAAGGCAAAGACATAATTGCACGTGTGTGTGTATTTGTGTGGAGATGCATGCTTTTGTAGACTGTATTCTGTGCTGCGTCTCTATTTTTGGTAGCAGTTTTGCTGACTGGTTCAAAAACTGCCAGTTCTGAAAACTGCTGAAAACTGGAGCCAGAACACTCAGTCTGACTAGAGTCTTAAGAAACACAGAGTTTTCACACTCATGGCAAACTGGCAGTTTCTGAAACCATGGAATACACACAGTTAGAAACTGTACCAGACCTCATTGAAAACTGTGTGTTTTAGTACACACACAAACTTTGAGTATATTTCACACAGTTTCAGCAAGCGCCACACACAAAGCAGCACAGCCCGCTGTAATCAGGCATCACTGATGGCGTACTTGGTATCTCAGCACATCAGTTACAGGCAGTGTGCAATACAATGTGTACCACTATGGCTAAAGCAGACTACACTGAGCAATGTTTGCAATTTCAGACACAAATTGAAGTCACTGACATACACTGCTTGCTCAAGGTCAACAGCACCCTAGACTCAAGTCTTACCATAGCCTGTCAAAATGTCAATAGAGTATCAACAAACTTTGTGAACCTTGAAGGTCCACAGGTCTAGCTTGTCATCATGTGTTCTATGCTCCAGTGATGCGCTGAAACCAGACAGCGCTTGGACCCTATGTAACATCCTCATCATCACTGTGATCATCTGTGTCATTCAGGACTGCAAAAGTATTTCTTGCTGGCTTGCGCACCACTGTCGGTGGAAGGAGCTCCTCAGGTGGCCACCAGTCAATGAGGGCATTCAACAGAAATGGGTCCTGTCATCAGCTTGCCAATAGCTGAAGTGTGGGAAATTGCAGACCGCCTTTCTGACTATATCAAGCTCCACAACTGAATACACTGGCATGGGAGTCCAGAAAGTGCTGCAGGGCACTGACTCATCCCAAACCAGGTGGCGTAATGTCAAATCCTGCTCCCTCTGTTCTTTTGAAACTGTTGGTCAGTTGCTGCATTATAGCAGCACACAAACAACAGACTGGCTTCTTCTTCTTCAAGGTCAGGGAGCGCACTCTTGTTGTAAACAGCATTTGCACCTGCAGACCATCATAGTCAGGATGTTTCCAGATATGATATCCAGATGTGAAAGACAGTGGCACTTAAAAAGTGTGGAGTGGGTTTGGTACTTTTAACTCAGCAGCGGCAGCAGCGCTGCAATAAACCTGACTGCCTGGATATAGAGGAGTCTTCTGCGCAATGCTGGTACATCACAAGACGTTTCCCTGTCTTGCTTGTGCAATGCAAAAGCTCAGCCATGCAAAGGATCAGCAATGCCAGTGCAAGCAGCAGTCAAGCATCTTGACTTGGCTGGTCCTAAGACGCATGAACTGATGTCGACCAATTGTCACCACCTGCATGCCGTGATCCAACTGCTGGCTACCTGCTGACTTTTGCTGTAGAGATGCAACAACATCTACAACAACATCGTCAAGGGGTCCAAGAGAGCAGGGACCTGTACAGGTCAATGTCTGGTAGCCCCAGCAACAAGCTTCATGTGTTAATGCGAAAGAAGCCTCACCTGTGAGAATTGCATTTTTGATGGGTGCACAATGCAAATGAGTTGACGACGTAACCCTACGGCTGCACCAACAGAGCAGGGACTGCATAGGGCTTATCCTAAACCCTAGATAAAGTGCAGTGAGTGCCATGAGGTATATGCGGCACAATTGCTCATCATATGGGATGGACTGCAGCAGCTTGAAGTTGTACTGCATGCTTGTGCATGCTTGTGCATCACACAAATAAACAGCACCTGTGCATAATGATGGCTAGGAGTCTGCCAGAGTGAACTCCTTGGAATTGGCTCTTCTAGACTTCCGGCGCGCACAGTCATTGTGCGCTCATACACCTCTCCTCCACTCAGCTCTATGTTGATGAGCCCCTAGCTTGTCAGTAGATTTAGCATGAAAGTAAGGTGCTCTTAGTCAGCAACAGCTGGCCTCTGATTATGGCTGCAGTGCTACTATCCAGGGTGGGAAACCCCCATTGCTCATTTGACGTGAACCTGCATTCCAGTACAGCAGAAGTCAGTGCAAGAGCCATCACAAACATCAGGCCTTGCTTGCACTTGCATGCTCTACTTTGTGACTGGCATGAGTCATTGTTTCATATTGACTGGCATAGTCATCATTACATGACTGACTGGCATGAGTCATCATTACATGACTGACTGGCATGAGTCATTATGACATGAATTCACATGCATGCGCATGCCAAAGTGAACAAAGTGAAAGACTGATGTACACACCAGCATCAAACTATGAGTGCTTGAGCATTATGTGAGCAGCTGAGTTGACTCACCTCTGTTGTCACAAGCTCTGCCCCAGCATCACCAGCCCAATCTCAGATAACATCTGAGAAATTCACGGCAGGGACACCTTCTCCACAGACGGCACTGAGTCTGCATAACATCTCCCTGCAGCATCGCGTGCTCATGAGAGAACAGTACATGTACCTGTTGTCTCATTCAAATGTGGTCCATGGTACAGAATTTGCAAGACCGCTTGGACACCTGGAAAAAAATCTGCTTTTCCTTTAGCACTGCACACAGGCAGCATATTAACAAGGCAACAGGCGCATAATTGCCAACAATGCTTTTGCTCTTGGAAACTGAGTTACAGTTCTGTTGCCCAGTCTGGAAATTGAAGAAGGGAATGGGGTGGCCTTGCTAGCTGCTGCAGCAGCTTCCATCAGGTGCAACACTTCCTGACAGCCAAACACACGCCAAGAGTCGGCCAAGAGCACTGGTGCCTAGCATGTCATCCTATTTACAGGTCACGGAAACACTGTGGGCTCCAAAAAGAGCAAGCACAACACTGATCATGCTGTACACAAGACAAGCTTGTACACAAGGCGACTTATGCTTGAAGCTACACAGACAAGCTCAGATTTCAAGCTACCGTGAATGGCTGCACCTTCAAGCTGTGCGACTCCTATATCTGCAGCGCACAGGCACGCCTACATTTCTTTCAGCCTTGACTTCAGAAAGACCAAGCAGATGAACAGTCAGCAATAATGGGAGAAGATGACTCTTACTACTGACTGAGTCGCAAGCAATCATGTCTTTTACATGTGCTCATGTCTGCTAAAGCTGTATTGCATCATCAGATCAAGAAGTGTACGGCCAGATCACTAGAGTACTGGTAGCGCAGTGGTTTGTTTACATGCTCTCCTAGAGGGTTGTATCATGGACCAACAGTCAACTAGATGCTGGTGTTTGAACATGTAAAAGCACTATTTCCTATATGAAGCGCAGTACAGGACTTGAGCTTCTTGTTGCTGCAGCAGCAAGTGTGTAAAACTGGTGATATACTGTGTGTACATCAGACTGTGTGTTTGAAACTCATGGTATAAGCTGCTATCGAAACTGTCAGTTTCCACCAGTTTAAGACACTGTGTGCACAACAGTGAGTTACAAAACTGTGTGTTCTCCATACTTGGACAAAACTGCCAGTTCTGCATACTCCCCAGAACTCCTCAAAAACTGCGAGTTCTCACACAGTTTGCAAAACTCTGTGTTATTTAATCTAGTTTTGGAACTGGGGAGTGTTGGCACCAGTTCTGATGAGTATTAAACTCCCTTGCCATATTAGAGACGTGCTTGAAAAAAGTCACTCCTCACTGTGGGTTGCATTACAGTCTAAAGGTCTCTGCTGGGACGTCAAGAGCATTTAGCCCAATGAAGGTGAATGGGCGAAGCATAAAATATCCAGAAGATCCGTGCCATACACAAAAGAACGTGTTCACAAGCTGGAGCACATGAAATGTCAGTGCCGAATCAACGATCTGCCGAAGTGTGAATGGATGTATATGGAAAATGTTCAGTCTGCTTCTTGGTTGCAACATTGCTCAAACTGCATGTGAGCTTCAGCACATTGCCTGATAGGGACAGTTCCAGGTTCCTGGTACACAGGTGGTACACATATGTACAAGGCTGCTTGACCAGATATGGCAGCACTCAGCCAGGCTACCAAAGATGCTGATCTGCCTCAGTGCAATCACATTCAAGCGCACAGACAACAAGGTGCAATGTGAGAGAAAGAAAAAGGGAAAAAGAATGCAAAAGATAAGACGAGCCTTGGTGGAGGAACAAGATCAGCAGCGCGCTGACCACATCTTCACCAGTAATGGAAACATGTGTACGGGTAATAAAGCCGTGTGTAGTTACCCCAAGTACTTAACACATACCCAAACCCAACCCAACCAACCACTCACCACCAGGACTCATACATTGTGTAATGGAAAAAACACACAGCCGCCAACCCCTATCACAACAGAACTCAGAATGTGCTGAAGTTATCATTCTTTTGAGCTGGGCTGCTAGCCCCAGCTGCATTTGTTCTTTTGGGAACAAAGGGCGGTGTTGTGTGCCGTATCAAAGCCCACTTGATGTTCTCAAAGAACGGGTGGTTCTTGATCTCCTCAGCACCAGCCTTGGACCCCAACCGCTTTGCTGGATCACGAATCAACAGCTGGGAAATCAGATCCTGCAGGACCATGGGCAGCTCAGCCGCTTCGACATGCCATGATGCTACACACCCCAAACAAACATGAACTATTCTCATAGTGCTTCATAGCCAAGATCGTGCAGATCATTTTACACAGCTGAACAGCCCCACATGCAGCAGCAATAGTGTTGACTTGCAAGCAAGGTGATGTGCAGCTTCCGCCAGTACCTGGCAGTCTGAGCTGGTTGAGGGTTCTGAGGGGAACTTGAGCGGCCGCTTCAGAATGTTATCAAAGGTGCTGTCCCGCTTGCTCCCTCTGCACACAGTACTAAGTAATCGAGTTTCATACACAGCAGCTTTCTGCAAGTACCGCGGTGTTGTTCCATTGGAAAACCGGGTGCAACACCACAGGAAACTTGCAAACAGTTTCCCAAAGGGAAAAGGCTGACACATCCCATTTAGTGCACTGTGACTTACAGATTGAGCCAAGGTCATTTGGGTGAAACACAGTGTGATGACCTCACAAACAAGGATACACACCTGACGCAAGCCACAGGTTCCTGTTGTTTGGGATCATACAAATGAACAATGAACAATGAACAATGCTGGACGATACAGTACGAAGCATGAAAGGCTGGGAGCCCTGGTCTCATTGCAGCAGTGACTGACCTGAAGGGTGTGAAGCCATAGACCAGCTCATACATGAGAATGCCGAGGGACCACCAGTCAACAGCACTGTTGTGGCCCTCGCCATTGATGATCTCTGGGGCCAGGTACTCCTCAGTGCCCACAAAGGAGTTGGCGCGCGCATCTGGCTCTGCCACCAGCAGATATGTGGTGGGGTCTTGGGAGCTCTGAATGCAGAAATGCCTTAGTTATCAGCTCTTGTCAAGCTCAGGACAGATGTGAAGTGGGTGAATGACACTGTGCAGAAGATGCTTGCAATACACTCTGCAATATGTTGCAGGAGCTGAGGCGACAGACGTTTTGGCAGGCAGGAGCAGAAGGTACAGAGAAGCAGAAGTGGGATTTGCCTGATGCAGCCTCTACAAGCTTCTTTGGCATGCAGCGTGTTCTGAAGCACTGCATCCAAAAACACTTTGCTGTGCTTTTGGGATTTTGACAATGTGGATCTAACCGATTTGATGTGAATGAGGTGCAGGTCAATACATGGTGCCATCGAGTACTCAATGCACAGAACACAGCATCAAACGGCTTTTTGACCCAGCAACGCAAATAGCAATTTGACGCTGTGTTCTGTGCATTTAGTACACAATGGAGAACCATGCATTCACCTGCACCTCATTCACCAATGCACTGACATAGTGATGTCATGGGTCTGTCACAGTGCAATGTACGCTTTCAAGACTGACATCAGCCAAACACTCACTGGAATGTTGTGCTTGCCAGGCACCCTCTGTATGGTGGGAGTGGTGGTGCCGTTGCCATACGACAGATCAAAGTCTGTCAGCATGATGTGGCCAGAGTGATGCAGCAGTATGTTCTCAGGCTTCAGGTCTCTGTAGATGAAGCCCAGAAGATGCAGGTACTGTAAAGCCACCAGCACCTGCATTGTCACCACCATGACTTAGCATGCTGAAGCAACAACAAGGTGATGACTGCCAAAAGCTCAGCTGCAGGCTCTGCACTTTTGAGCTCTGCAGCTTGGGCACTTGAACACTGTGCTATGCACCTGGCCCATAAAGAAGATGTTCACAAAATTTGCAATGCAGCAGTGGACTCAGAAAGCAAAATACACAGACAGACTCATATTGCCATGATAAGCTGTTGCCGCATGTCACTGTGGGGTGGACCCCGCTTGCTGGCCACATCTTGACTGTCGTGTGCACCCCACTTGCTGTGAAATGTATGCATAAGGTACACCAAGTACACAAGGCAGGATGGCTGTGACACCCTCACCTCTGCCACATAAAAGCGCATGTGGGCTTCCTTCAGCCGCTTGGTGGGCTGTGTAGTGAGGAGGCCATATAGCTCCCCGCCCTCACAGTACTCCATCAGGAAGTGCAAGTGGGTGCCTGTCTGGATGGTGCCATACAGAGACGCAACAAAGGGGTGATCCACTGCACAGCACAAGACCCTCTTGTGAGGTCACTGGTACACCTTTCTAGTAACCTCTACTTACTCTACACAATTTGTTTCTCACAGGATGCATATACTGTTGTGGGCAGGTCAAGGCGGATACTTCAAAGTGAACAAAGCAAGCATCAATCAAGGAACCACACACTCATGCTCCAGGACGTGGCAGATTCTGAATGCTGTGTTAACGTCTGGTCTTGCAAATTGCAGAGGTTTGCAATGCACATGTACCCAGCGCACAACATTTTATGCTGTGCAGGAATGATAGAACAGCACCAAAAACAGCTGACTAGGACAGTTTGCCTGGGTTGCAAGGCAACCTGCAGGGGGACAAGCCAAAGACAGTGTGCACAGGATGTGGGTCTTGAACGTGATGAGTGTCTTGTCAATAGCAAAGAGCTAGCTTCAGCTCCTGCTTGCTTGGATGCAATTTGACAAAGGGGCACCCAATCACCTTGCTGCTGGAGACATTGCCAGCATGCTTGCTTGCATGGTTCATAAGTTTCAGCATGTAAGCTTGGCTTGCTGTCTGCTGTAGGTGCCCTGCTAGCAGCTACGGCAGACAGTCAACACACACAACACCAGTGCAGAGTATCCTGTGGGTTAGGGTGCAGCGCAGAATGCAGAATTTGGGACTGACCTTGATTGAGAATGCCCTCCTCTGTGAGGACCCTGCCCACCTTGTTGCGCTCCAGCATCTCGCTCTTCTCCAGAGTCTTCATGGCATACCTGTTGCACCACGCTTGACGTGAGAAGTGTAGCTGATGCTGGAAGGACACGTTGGTGACCAAGGCATGGACATGCATGCTTTGCAACTGATAGAATTGATCACGCAAGGTCACTGCTGAATGTCGTTGGTTCCATTTGCAAGTCCAAACAAGAGCGCGTAACACGGCGCTGTAGATGCTGTGTCCTGCAGGTACCTAGCTCATCATGAGCTTGAAAGCGTTCAAGCATTATCATTGTTGTCATAGATGCTGTGTTATTTTCCCTCACTGAAAGCTTTGAGGCAAACCTTGAATTATGCTGACAGTCGACAGGACTTGTAACTCAGCTATAGAAAGGGGCCATGCGCATACGTGTTGATCTCACCTCATCTGTGCAACCTGTAGCTGAACAAGGTCTACCAGGCCGACATCGCCCGAGCCCAGCTGCTTTACCCGCTTGAACAAAGACAGGCTCAGCTTGCCATTGTCCCGTTGCACTTTTTGCAGCGCAAGCACAAGCTGGTTGTGAGCTGTGTGGGGCTTTGGTTGCATGACACCTGTTCTGACTGGGGCCCAGGGGTCGGGCCCAAACCGGGCAGGGCCCCCTAGCTGCTGTATGGCAGCAGAGATGGCATTGGCTGCCCCTTTGGGGACCTGCAATTGTCACAAACATGGGAGTGAGAAGGAGGAGGGGGGGGGGGTGAGGTCTCTTGGTTCTGACATTTGCATGACAGGCAGGCTCAGAAGTCGCTGTGCAGATCCTGCTTGTCCCAGCCATTGTTTGCATGGCACTGGTCTGTTTCCATGCATGTTGATGTCAGGCTGTTTTCTGCTGCGTTTTGCTGTGCTTCATCAAGCAGACATGAGGTGTCGTGAATGTGCCTGAGGGCCTGCATTTGTGGCTTTCAGGCTGTCTGGAAGGGCCTCTTCCACTGCTGTCACATCCACTTGCACGCCGATCAGGAAGCGAGCTGTGCCATCGACATCTGCCATGGGTGCCAGAGTGAACATGTTCCAAAAGGGCTTGCCGCTCTTTTTGTAATTGAGCAGCCTGACAGTTGTCTCAGACGCCTCCTGAATGGCATGTCTGATGTCTGTCACAGCCTGCTCATCTGTGTCCTTGCCTTGGAGAAACCTGTCAAAAACAGCAAAAGTTAAGCGTGTCCTTGTGATGCTCATGGACACCGCATAGTACTATACAGTACAGCTTTCTGACCGTGCATACAGTGCAGCTTTCTGACCGTGCAGCCTGCAGACCCAGTGACCAATTGGGCTTGCTCAACCTTGCTTGATGCATGCATGCAGTGCTCTTGGTTCGCTGGGTGCGGTCTAGCAAAGGCAAGGGCAATATGACATCTGCACATGCATTTGCACACAGCTGACATCACCATGCAAATGGCCAATGGCTTCACGGCAGGGCTGCACTACATACCTGCAGTTTCTGCCAAGAATTTCATGCCTGGGGTACTCTGTCAGCTCAATGAAACCATCAGACGCAAAGACTATGGGGCAGTCTGGCAAGTTGGGATCGCAGATGACAAAGTTCTGCTGGATTCTCTCGACAGTAGTTGCCAGATCAAGGGCAACACGAGGGAATGCCTTTGGCGCTGTCATGCGCTTCCCAATCACGCTGCGCTGCTTCTCTTCTGCTTCCTGTGGGCAGACATAGAATTCTGCTGGTGACCACTTGCCAGCAAGATGCCACCGGGCACGTCATGCTTCGTCATGCATGTGAACATGTCTTGCACATAAAGCACAAGGTGTACTGATGACGTATCAAGTAAGAGGAGCAATAACGGCACAAAAACTGCCAGCTGAGACTGCGTCAAACAAGATGCAACGCATGACATGACTTGCATGGGGATATGCATGCAATGTGTCAAATCAGACAACAGACTGCCTCACATATGTAGCTGAGCGTAGCCCAGGACTTTGCAGCCGCTAAGCTTGTTTGACATGCACCTGAAGCAGAATTGCAGATTTGTACAATACCTGGACAGTACTGTTGACGTTGTCCACAATGCTCTTAGCAACGCCCTCTCTGAGACGCGTGTCATACTTAACCAACAGAGGAACTCCGGTTGAGTCAGCAAATGCCTTGCCTTCAGTTTTGCTGGTGACATCCACTTGCACACCAACATACTTTGACACAGTTCCATCCTCCGTCTTGATTGGTGTCATGGTAAGCAGATTCCAAAAAGGCGTCCCATCTTTGCGGTAGTTCAAGAGCCTGACAGAGCAGGCATTGCCATACTTCACAGCCTCTCTGAGAGTGACCACTTCCTTTGGGTCAGTACCCTCTCCTTGCAGAAAACGACTGCAAGCACAAAAGGAGTTTGCAGCAATGCTTTCAGGATAGGGCTACAGCCACAAATTGTGTCTTACCAGTTGTGCCCCAGGACCTCTTCAGCTGTGTAGCCAGTCATCTGGAGGAAACTGCAATCAACCACAGCTTGCCGAAACTGGTCAGAAATGGAGTGCATGAGAAGCTGTTTTGCACTTACCCGTCGCTTGCATAGACCAAAGGACAGTCAGGCAGGGTAGCATCTGCCACGACAAAGGTGTGTCGCAATCCTGCCAAAACCTTGGTGAGCTGTCCAGCAGGAGCTGGAAGGCCCACCGCCTGCAGAACAAGCGGAGGTCAGTCCCGGCAACAGCGCAGCACCTTGACGTGCGAACGTGCACACGCAGAGCTTCCTAACCTTTCCGGCGTCAGCCATACTGTTTAACTTTGCCAAACTAGCAGCTGATTGCCTGCAGCTATCTTGGACTTGGCGCCACTACAACACATGCCCAGTCCTTATGCCAGTTCGCAACCGGTGGACGTTATCAGGGCCAGTTTCGCATTGTACTGTCGTGTTTCCGACACCCAACACTGCATGATCTTGGCTCTAGATCGCATTACGCAGTTACACAACAGTAATCCGAATCCTGAAACGACAAAACGCTCAGGTACTTCAACACAGTCTTTTTCAGGGGTGTGAAACACAGTATGCAGTACGTAGCGTCAAGGCTTGCGACTGGGGACGACAGAAATGCAGTACGTAGCAAAGTCAAGCTTGCAAAAGACAGGGCTGGTTCAGGAGAACGAAATAGACTTTAAATGTTTCAAATGCTGGCATACAGGTTTCAGATTTACTGGCATGGATTGCTGTATGGTCGATATCGCTGATTGCCCCCATTGTAGCCACCACTACCTCGCCCTCGCCCACTAGAACTGTAAGCTCTATCTGCTCCATATGCACTTCCGCCTGCTGGCGCCCCCGGCTGCATGACATACCCAACCTGCAATCCAGCAACTTCATATTGCACAAACACTGTTGCAAAAAATTACTTGTAATGACGCTGCTGAGTACCATGCTGGCACAAAATCATCCCACTATTTTGATAGCGCCCTGCAGGATGCCGATCAGTTTGTGAGGCCCAGCAGGACAGAGCCCCTACAAAAGCGACAAATAAATTTCCAAGAGCCCTGAAAAATCTCCAAAGTTGCCAGTTGGCTGTCTTTGCAACACTGGGCTGCAATTGCATGAACTTTTGTCGTAGTGAACAGGCTAACAGCGGTTGTGTCCCCTGCCAAGTATGTCTTGCATACTGCTATGCAGGACGACAGTGGAACTTCGAATGCTAGAGTCATGCGGGGAAGCTGCGGGATTGCCCTAAATTGATTCATTTGTAAAGGGTGCGGGATGAGTTCGTGGCAGTACGATACGATCAGCAAACACCCTGAGCCTTGACTGGCTCTGACCATACACAAAAAACTGACAAAATGGGCCCTATGGCCAACTTCAGGCAAGGATGCAATGAGCAGCAAACTGTACCTGGCCACTTGGCAGCATCATTGGTACCATCTGCATGCCAGCTCCATATTGTGCACCAGCATATCCAGAGTAATCACCGTAACCGTAACCACCTGCTGCATCATATCCATACCCACCACCACTATAGCCTGAGCCAAACTGCCCCTGATTGTATCCATACTGATCATACCCTCCTCTGCCACCTCTGCCTCCTCGTGGTGCATAAGCCCCCCTGCCGCCTACTGGAGCCCTGCCAAACTGGGCTCCAGGTTGCTGCTGTGCATTGACCTGCGGCCTTGCCATCTTGATCTGCAAGGAACATTCAACCATGACAAATGAAATGGTGCTGCCATCAGGCATACTGGTGCCTACAATGGGCACGAGTGTTTACTGCACAGTGTTATGCTTGAGCATGTTGTGTTTGATGAGGCCATACAGGACTCATGAGTATATTCTGCCGGGAATGGCAATAGCCCATTGATGCCCACCTGCAGTTTGTTGCCTGCTGGGTACTCTAGCTGTCTGGGATTCTCACTCCTCTCACACTCCTCCACAAGCTTTACAGCACTGCTGCGGTCGTTAAAGTGCACAAAACCATAGTCTGGGAACTCCTTGTCAGGCTTCTTGCCAGGAATGACCACCTTCTCAACCTGCACAGATTGCTTGCCCATCAGCCAGCTTTGCACACTGCACATGTCTGGCGTGCTTTTAAAGATTTGCACAATGTTGTGGTGAGAGATGCGATGAATATCATGAAAGCTTAAGTGATGCCACACAAAAGTGCAATTTTTGTCATCATACTAGGCAAACCATAGGAACAGGGAGCATACCGAGCCGATGCTCAGTGTCTCAAACACTTCTTTGAGCTCTTTCTCTGTTGCACCAGCAATGAGGCCACCCACATAGACTGACTTCACCTGGTCCTGATTCATTTCGCTTTGCTTGGGCTCAGCATAGGATACAGTCAGTGTCCTGTCACCCAATCTGCAATATGGGCCAAAAAGCTTTAGCACTGCAGGGGTTGAAGTCGCAAGCAAACTCACAGGCTAGGTCACTCAGCTTCCAATGGCATGCAGACAAGAGCAGCCTCATTGGTGCACAGCAGTAGGCTTCACAGAAACACAGTTATCAACGACTTGAAGACAGACTCACCTAAATGTGTCACTGCCAAGCACTCCTTTAGCATGTGCAGCAGCTGAGTGATTGTAGAACTCCACAAAACAAAAACCTCTGCCGGTGCCTGGGGCATCTTTGGACATCACGACCTCAACGTCAACAACACCTGCAATCATAGCACAAGAGCTGAACTTTGTGATTGGAGCTGATGATGGGTTACTAGCTCAAAGGAGGCATGTCAACAGCAAGCTGCGCATATTATAGCTACCTTTCACATGCTCGTCTAACTTTGCATGGATCCTGTCTTTCATCATATCCTTTGGGATGTTGCCCAGATACAACTTGTTCTTGGACTGCGAAGGCTGGAAGCGCAACTGTGGCAAAAAGACAGAAACTGAAGCTGCTGTCAAGGCTGCTTGGGGCCAAGCTACTGACACGCTGGTGAAGAACTAGCTGGACTGCACAGCCATTGTGATTGGCTTCTACCTACCTTCATGTTTGAGAATGCTGGCATCTCAGTTTGATGCAGCTCTTGCATGGCTCTGTTTGCACCCTGCTTTGTCATGAACTTCACAAAACCGTATCTGCAGCAAGACTGGAACTGCAGCATGACAGGGGGGGAAGTGTGCAGCAAAGCTCAGCCAAGCACCGCACTCACCCTCTATTCTGACCAGAGCTACCAGGCTCCTTCACAAGGGAGCATGAGTGTACCTGCATGTCGTGAGTGACCTCGTACCAGCCAAAAAGGTCATGATGCAATGGCGTGAGCGATCAGCAGAATCAGGACTTACAGGTCCCACTTTTGACGCATATTCCTTGATCTGCTCCTCAGTGGCGCCTCTCGGCACCCCACCAACAAAAACCTGCAACACGCTGTGGTTGTGTGACTTTTAATTGCTGACAACATGGCCATGCAACATATAGCACAGCTTACCTCAGCACCATGAGGAGGTTCCTTCATGAAATCAGGCTCATCCAAACTGCAGAAATTTTCAAACATGCCAGTCACACCAGGCTAAGTATGGCACACCAGAAATTTTGCGCAGGACGGCAATGCACATGATTGCGCACCTTGCATGACCATTTGCAGATGGAGCTGCATCTCCATTTGCTGGTGCGCTGCTGTCTTCTGCTGAAGCAAGTGGGGCACTGGTAGCAGCCTCCTGCAGCACTTGGCTCAATCGATACCTGTGACAAGCAACACAATGAAAGGGCATAGAGGCTTACCTGTGAAGCTTCTGGAGCAGACTCGGTTGCTGCAGTTTCCAGTGGTGCACCACTTGCCACAGGTGCTTCATCTGTTGCAGTAGCAGGTGCATCTACGCTAGCCTCTGCCATCATGCTGTCTGGCTGTGCATCGGCTGATGACTGTGCGACATCCTGTGCGACAGCGTCTTGTGAATTTGCTTGTACAGGAGCGCCCTGTGTGATGTTGGCCTTCTCGGTGTGAAGGCACAACTTGTAAGCAAAAGTACAGAGCCTGATCAGCCTTGCTGCAACTAGTCAGAGCAATGACACACACCTCTGCAATAGGCGTGGCCTCCATGTCAGCTAAACAGACTGCAGCAGATCTTAAGGATTGCGGACAAAAGGTTGACGGGTGTTCAACTACAGTGCATGCACCTAGAGAGAACTTTCAACAAGAACGGTGTGCAAAGTTGCAGAAGGCTGAGCGGCGACGAATACAAATCAAAACAACGCACTTGATTGAACTGCGGCCTCAACTCGCTCAAAGGCACTTGAACTTGTTGTCACAGACACCCCTCAAGAGTGATCACCCTGCTAATGCTTGAAGCCCGTTCTTCTTTTTCCTGGTTTCCAGTTTCCTGGTGCTGCTCAAAATTCAAGCTCGAGCAGAATACAGACAGGTCGTGATCGAGCAATTGGACAGTTCGCTGTCTTATGAATGGCAAGCTTGTCACAGCTTCTCACTTGCATTCTGCGCGCGTAAGGCTCATTGTCCACGAGAGTTCGGTCACGATACGACGTTTTGCAGTCTGCTAGTATCCGATCACCTGTCCGGCTTTATAAGCGGCCTTGGCGGTGACGGTGCACGTGCAACATGCACAGAGCTCCAGATCAATTTGCTGTGCTGTTCATTTGTACAAGTAAGACTGCAGTGCTGTGAATTGGCACCGTCAGGGCGTGTCCGCACAGTCTCACCACGATGACGTCCGGCAGCGAAGTGCCGCCAGCGAATACTCCTCTGAGCACTATCAATATGTCTAGCCCTTTGCCGCTGCAAGACTGGAACCAGGCGTTCATGCTGTCAACTCCGGTCAGACCGACTCCCAGGCATACACCAAGCAAAACCAACTGGAAATTGGGCACCGCGCAGGTTCGTGTGAGGCTGCACCAATTTCGGTGAATAATCCGTGCAGATAAAGAGCTAAACAGCAAGCCTTGCCAATTTCCTGCAGCGTACTCCCCAGGCAAGAACGCCTGCCCCACTGAGGACTCCAACTCTGTCTACTAGACGAGTGCAGCAAGGTATGCTAAAATTGCTCTGACCTGAGAGCCTGTACATCACATACTGCTGTTGCTCTGCCAAGTTGGCCAAGTAGTGTCTCCCATGGCCAGAAACCATGTGGCAAAGGCTCATGATCATGTGTACCCCTGCATGACAGCATCATGTGCTGCAGGAGCTTCTTTAGCTTCCACACCAGCCCAATGTGGCCAAAGAGTGATGCCCAGGTCAAAGACCAGTGACTTGATTGCGCCATCTTTAGCAAACCTGCCAAATGCCCTCGATGCTGATTACTGGCTGAAGAAGGTCCAGATTCAGGAGCAGCTTGGCATGTATAAGGTGACCGAGGTCCTGCTAGACCGGTGCAACATTACGTCTCTTTGGTATGCATTCACCAGCATGTGTGTTTTCTGTTAACCCGAGATGTGCAAAGCTGCAGGCAGCTGTGGATCTCTTTGAGCTTGCTGTGAAGCGAGATGTCAGACCAGCCACCACCATATCAAGGTCAGGCTGCAAGCTTGACTACACAGTGACATTGTGTGCTGTCTATACATAAAATCTGTTTGCCTTTGTCTGCAGGGCATACGGCGAATTTTTGATCCGACACAATCTGCCAGGACCTACAGGCATGATATGAGCTTTTGTTTTTGCTGGCACCTGTCTACAACCCTCAGCCTGTTTATGCTTGAGCAATGCACATACCACTTTTTTGTTTCTGCAGGCACAAGCAACGCCATCGTGCCACTGAGTGCCACAAGACGTACTCAAGGTAAAATGCATAATGCTATCGGCAGTGAACAAATGCGGAGGTACACAGAGCAAGACGGATTTTAGAAGAATCTGTGAGCTGACATTGTCTTGACTGCTTGCAGTGCAGCCACGGACACGTTTTGCAAGTGAGGAGCAAGAGAACAGTGCTGGCCAGAATATCATCAGTCCCACAAAGTTCACGGCCACAAAGGTACTTCCAAGCTCTGTCAACACAGCTGTAGTTGCTGCTTTTTGAATAAAAGCACGCTGCTGCGTGACATATATGCAGTGGCTTTTGCATCATCGTTGACACATGTGCCGTGCCATGGCAATTCCACGAAGATTCTTGGAAGCCGTCATCGGCGGCATTTACCAGTGCATTGGCTGCCTGCGCTATCTCACTGAACTTTGCAGTGTAGAATGACTTGCAGCTGTGCTTGCATAAGTTTGGTAGCTATCGCACTGAACTTTGCAGTGTAGAATGACTTGCAGCTGTGCTTGCATAAGTTTGGTACTTGTCTATGCAGCCCAAGAGGAAGGGTCCGCCAGCACGCCGCCAATCACATGTGCACTTTCAGACTCCAGAGGCAAACGTGGTGTCAGAAGCGGCCGATCCATATCAGGATGAGCGCAACAACAGCAGCAAAGCTGGGTCTACCCCCTTTCAAACCAAGTCCATGCGCAGAGTCTCATTTGCTGCCACAGATCAGGCCGTTGACACCAGATCAGGAGCTGCAGAGGAGCCGTCTGACTCTTCGCGGTCAGCCACTACTTGTGACCTGGCCAAACGCTGGCTGGGTCACAGCAATGAGGAGTTGCAGTTTCCTGTTGACCAGCCTGCATCAGAAAGCCACCAGGTTGCTGCCGCTACCCATGGCCAAGTGAGTGCAGATGTAGCAGCTGATGCTTTTGGCTCAGAAGCACAGCACATCGAGGAGGAGGATGACGATGACAATAGCAGCATTGGCACAGTTTCTGTTGCAGCAGGCAGCACTCCTTACCTCAACAGGTCTATGCTTTCAGCTGATCTTCAAGCAACTACCCCATCAGACTCACCTCCAGACATTGTGGAGGGTGGTGTGGACCACGCCCAGGGTACTGATCTGAGCAGCCTGATGGCAAGGCTGTTGTCTTCTGAGCCCGACGCACAAGATGAACCTGCCGGACACTCTGAAGATTATGACCAGGTCAGTGAACAGCGATAGTCCTCTGACGGTACAAAAAACACTGTGCTATGCGTCAGTTTGGCAAGGTAAATACCTGTGGAATTCTCAGGTTTTCATCTTTGGTCTGATGCAAATTGCAGGTTGGTAATGAAGACATGTTGATAGACCATGGAAGTGCAGAAGAGCTTCTGCCATGCAGGTGAGTGCGGCACCTTGCCTTGATGTTGACGATCATGAATGATTGTACATTCAGTGTTTCATCAAACATGGTTTTGTTGTGACAGCACCTTGTCCTGTCATCCAAGCATAGTGACTGGACTAGCATATCAGTTGTGAAGCACTGCACCAGAATTTCCCACTGAGACTCTGTCTACCTGCTGTACATAGCTGTTGTTGTCCTTCTTTACTTTGTGCATTGTGGGGTGTTGCAGGCCTGGCAGTCTGCTGTCAAGCACTTTGAGTCCAGAGACAGGTGCAATTCACCTGACCCCTGCTGTGATGCGTGGGGCAACCACAGCATTACAAGGTGAGCCAGTGTCTTTCGCTCAAGGCTCCTTCGACCATCATCTTCTGACTGCGGAACACCTTGTGTGAAAGCTCTCTTCATTCATGCCAGAAGCTGCGTCATGCCATGGTCAACATGACTGCTCATTGGCTCCATCAGTATTTTGTGCACATAGTGAATGGGCGTGCTACAAAGCTGCACATCATGTCATTGCTCCATTGACATGCAAGCAGAACAGTGTCTCACCAAGTAGCAATATCCTTGCATTAAACCCCAGGTCAGATGCATTGCATTTACAAGCGCAACTTGACACGCATGTAAGCAATGCCTGTCTGAAACACCCAAGCAAGCATCACAACATCATGTACTTGTTGTAGTAGAAGGCTTTGGTTTGATGACCACGTGGACAATGTGAACAATGCTACTTGTAGGAGATGCTAGTGATGCCACATGCACACCTGGGGATAGCACAGGACTGTATGCCATTGACCCTACAGCAGTGACCCCTCTCTGCCTTGATCTGGACAGTTTGCAGATCTCAGGCGCCTCTAGCAGACCCACTGCTTTCACTCCAGCTGGCCCCATCAATGTAGATGATGCGGCTGCCAGTCCTGAGGCCTCCATCCCTTTCAGCTTGCCAAGTGGATTGAGCAGTGTTCGAGACACACCAGCTTTACAAGGGGCCAGAATGGGCTGGAACAGAAGCGTGTTTGACACAACAGGTACAACATCAGCCATTTGCTCTTGTAGCACCTCCTGAAGTAGGCAAACGTTGCGAAGAAGTCTGCCAGAGTTTGCCGCTGATCTTTGATTGCCTGCACATTTTGGAGACTCTGAGCTTTCCTTTGAAGTTTTCTTGCAAATGCAGTGTTGCATGGCCTGCATGCTGTCTCAACAAATCAGAACTATCATGCAATTTTCAGCATGGCATGCTTTCATCAGCATCATGTCTTGTGACAGCAACAGCATAGAAGCAACAGTCATAGACAGCTTGTATGTGGCCAGGTGATGCAATGAGTCCAGAGCTGCTAGGGTGGCACGAGAAGCAAGGCTTGGACCAGACACCTGTCACGGGGCCAACACCAGGCTCTACACCCCCAGAAGCTGAGCCAGAGCAGCCAGCACCTAGCTTTCAGTTTTTGAGGGCACCAGCCTCAGTTGTGAAGAGCAAGCATGCTGCTGAGTCTTCTGCCCTGGGCAAGGCTGTCAGGGTCAAAACTCCTGCTAAGTATGCCTTTTAAAGCCATGACCACTCACTATCTTCTGCGCCTGGCTTGATATGCCGTAGTCTTGTGACTGATCATACTTAGCATCGATTTGGTGCACAATGCGCAACAGTCCCTGAGGAAATGCAGGCTGAGGTCGTCTGGCTTATTCAGCTCCATTGCCTCATGGGTTGTGTGCCACAAACATGCTTTCTTGCTCCCCATGGGAACATATGTTTGTAGGCAGACACCATTATCGTTGGCTTCTTAGCCTTCGCATCACTGTCTCTCCATGCAGAAACTGCAGGAGTGATGTGGCATCTTCTGTTGCTAAGCAGCACATGAGTGCATTTCTGCAAGTTGTAGTACCCTTACTGCTGTCCACTTTGCAGCCAACCAAGGGTGGGTAAAAGCGAGCTGAAGGGCCTAGTAGGCAACAGCCCCCCAAGGAAAGCCCAGGACATGGGCAGCATTGCTCTGCTTAGTCCAGTCCGAGCTGATGGCCGCCTTACCAATCAACTGGGGGCTGCTAAGGTATCATCAGCCTTGCTTGCTGATCATTTTCCAAGCATTCAACATACTCTCTACATACCTGTGTTGAACTCATCCTCATGATGCAGTTCTTTGCTATGACTTCTTTTGAGCATTTTGATATTGTGAAACCATTGCTTGCGGCTGCGCACATGTAATGCTGCTGCATTTTGCAGGTGGTCACTCCAGTGCGCCGCTCAGCCCGCAAGTCTCTGGCCACACCCCTCATTGCCTCCATGCTGCGGGAGACAGAGTTTGCATATGCCCCCAATGAGGCTCTCCCACGACGCCGGCCTTCCATGTTTGAGTCACCAACCCTTGACACACAGGATGCAACTGCATCTGTGCAAGCTGAGGATGACAATGCCAGCACGCCTACTTCCATCACAGGTTACTTCCATCACAGGTTGCGCAGCCTTTTTAGATGTCTTAAGTCCTGCCTAGGAGCATGTCCACAGCAATGATCACCCTACAAAAGCCACGATCTGACAGCCTTTGATGATGTGTGCATTTATCTCAGAGCCTGCCGGCAGTAACTGATGTTGGTGATCAATGTAGACAACATTCAGACCAGGGCAGCAAGTCAGGAAATGTTGCAAGTCAGATTTGCTGAAGTCCTTGTCTTTTGATGCTGCTGTCTTGTGGAGGCACTTGTTGCTGCCAAGCACAATCTTTTTGTTCAGCACTGTTACAAACTCTACGTCACACTGCATTGCAACAACTATCGCAGGGGTCAGCCTGGCAGGAGAGCTGTCCATTCCAGCAGAGTCTCCAGTCCTTCAGGCAGAAGCATCAGCAGCCACTTACAGCAGCAGCAGGCTTTCTAGCCAGTCCTTGTCTCCTGTGCGTCAAACTCCCCCTGATGCCTCTACCTTGCTGGAGGCAGCTCTGTCACCAAACATGGCAGCTGACACCATGGCCTTCTATGGTGCTCTGCACCAGCTGCATGCTGAAAGCAGCCTCACTGCAGGTAGAGTGACTATCATGTCTGCACTGACTACAGCAGCTCAAGCTTCTTTGTTGGTGCCAATGGTGTTCATGCTTGGCAGCATATAGCTGCTGTACAGTGATGCCATAAACATGTCATTGATGTCACAGCTTGAGCCATGGAGTGCAGGTCATTCTGCCTGTCACAGGACGCCACAAAATTTCCCTGGAACCTTTTTGTCTTGCACGTGCCACTGCCAGCAAGTGCTGCTATATTGGACCAGGAATTTTGCAAGTAACTGCTTCAGCATCCCTTGGTGTCAGCATACCAGTTGTGAATTTGCGCAGGCAATGGTGTCATGACATTGGCTTATTTTGATGCAGAGAGTGAAGAGGGGGCGTCACAGGTTGGCACATACACAGAAGTTGAGGTGACTAATGCTGACACAGCAGCAGGGCTGGTAACCCCTCCACCAACAGCTCAGTCTAAATTGTCACCGCAAGGGCCAACAACTAGAAGCAAAAGCGCTAGGAAGGTGAGCGATGTTCAGGTCTTGGCTGCTTTTTCATTTTGTAATGAAGTCGCTGCCAACACACCTATGCGTTTTGTAAGGTTTGCGTTGGCAGCTGCATCAGCTGCTCTGGGCAGTGCACCAAGACAGCGTGGCATCACAGCGCGTCAATATTTTGTTAGAAGCACGGTGCCAGGAGCATACGCTGTTGCTCGCATGCTCAATGCATTGCAGCATTTGCAAAGCTTGTCAGTGTGCAGTCATTTCACAATTGTTGTTGATGACAGGGACTGCCTCTTCCTATTCCAGCAAGCACAGGACCGAGGCGCAGGCGAACAGTTGACAGTCCATCATTGAGCCCAACAGAAGTCAAGATCAGAGATGGTCTGAGGAGGTCAGCCCGGCTGCAGAGAGAGTCTAAGAACTCTGCTTCATGACGGGTGTAACCAGCATCACTCTGCAGGCACATGTTTTAAATCAGCAGTGCTCAACAACAGCATGCACAAAATTATGATGGATGATGAAGCAGCTTTCTAGCTTTGCAAGCTTCGACTGGCACATGATCACATGCATGCACACTGGGTGCACACATGTGCAAGTGCCTGTGTGGATTACTGCCAAATTTTGACCCGTCTGGAAATGCTTGTTACCTTGAGGACTTTACAGCAAGCCTGCCATGACATGAGAGATGACACCTTGTATCGTCTGCTGCATTTTTACGTTTCTTCTGGGCCGCTTCCTGCGCCTGAATGCCAGTTTCCAAAAATTCATAATGTCTGCGACGTTTCATCTTCTTGTCAACCTGCTCCTTTCTCTACAACCAAGCACCTGTACCAGCAACTGTACCTCTTTCCAGGCCGAGTTCTACCGAGGACTGAGGTCTTTGCTCAAGACTGGTTCAACGGCGGTCAAAGCTGGTCACAAAGCGGTGTGCTGGCAACCGGCAAAGTTAGCGGATCTCCAGGAAGCAGTTTTGTGTTTGGCGTCCATGGTGTGTCCAATATGCATTGGAGCTGCTGTATCGCAAACAATGCCCGCAGTAGTGGCTGCAGTTAGCGGCGCGACAGCTGCTAAATTGGCGTATCAAAAAGCTGTAGTGATCAGGACCCCGCCAAAGACCTCAGTGCATACCCGAAGACGGACTGGCCAGCCAGTTGTAAACATGAGAAAGTAGCACTAAGCAGTGCCAGCAGTCCACCAATGTAGTTATGCTCGATCGGCTCTGAAATACACCAGCCACCAGATAGAACGATGACCCTGCATACCTGCCAGGCAGTGCGCAATTTGTACACTATATCACTGCATGATCAATGCATAGGATCACAGAGTCAGTGTCCCCTATGGCTGTGCAGTGAGCTAGTTTAAGCTGGCGATGTTGCAGCACACTCAGCTTACCTTGCATGACTCTACATTATGTACCATAGTCTGTACCATGCGTTTGTCCTATCAACAATTGTTGCTGTGATTTTTGAGACCGTTGGACAGCAATGCTGTATCTGCTATTGAAATTCCTGGCATTTTTATAATGGAGACAAGTTCAATGTTACATCAGTGCTACTCAATTGACTTCTGAAATAAAGCAGTCAGGCAAAATGTAAAGATTTGACTGTGCAGCGTCAAATGCATCACTTGGCACGCTTCAAAGCACATGTTTTGTGTTTCATACAGCTGTTGCTTCCTGATGTCTTCCTGATCTCATGACTCCAACTGGGGCGTCCGTATCACAGAGGCATCAGTGCAACTGACAGCTCAGGATGCATGCATTGACAATGCAACCACACTGTGTGTGCTGCAGAAAGTATTTGTGGGCGAGGTGCCTTTTGTGCTAAAGGGCAGACCGAGTTCTGCTGTACTCTGCTAATATAGGTTTGACCACCAACACAACCTCAAATATCATCACTGCATGCATTGTGCTTGCGCTCGTAGCCAGCCGGCAGGACTGTGAGTCTCGCCCTAACAGCCAATAACAGACGCCGTGATTGTTGTCTCAACGACTTTTCAGTCCTCGACTGTACTGTTCATGACTGTACAGGTAGCCTCCGAGATACATTTCAATGCATTGCCAGCCTGACACAATTGTTGCAACCATGCTTGACTGCATACTGTATGTGATGCAATGCCCCTATGATCCAGGCATTTTACCAAGCTCTGCAAATCAGTGCATCCTTGGGAAAGTGCATCTGAGATCCAATGTATCAAGGAAAGGGCAGACTCACCATGTAGCGCAACGACCTAAACACATGTATCTAAAGTACTCAATCAATGTTACATTTAGGTTCTCACAGTGCGACAAACCACTTTGAAAGCGTCTGTTCGCAGCACTTTGCGAAATT
>JAABUP010000789.1_pt1 | contig 68231 bp, 67 predicted proteins | sample 5559201 | NCBI WGS metagenome assembly JAABUP01 (sample SAMN10711887, study PRJNA513373) | rock metagenome | isolation source: Antarctica rocks | place: Antarctica
GGCGTCGTGAGTGAGCGCGGAGTGGCGCAGCTGGTGCAGCGTCCAGCCGTGTGCTTGGCCGAGCGCGACGGCGAGTGGGGTGCTGGCGTGGGCGAATAGTTCGGCGGCCCGGCGGTAGGACAGCCGGGCCCGGCCGGTGTCGGGGCACAGATCCAGCGTGGGGACGGCACGGGTGGGTTGTCGGTCGGCGAGGAACACCGGCCCCCGGGTGCGGCCGACGAGGAGTCGGGGTAGCAGCAGCGCGGTCCCGGTTTGGTAGTAGACCCAGTCGGTGTCCCCGCCTTTGGAGATGACGCGGGCGCGTTTGCCGGGTCGGTCGAGGTCGGCGATGTCGAGGGTGAGGATCTCGGTGGCGCGGGCTGCGGTCTCATACAGCAGCCGCCACAGAGTTTTCTCCCGGATGCCGACGTCCAGGCGCCACAGGGCGGTGATCTGATCAGGGCTCAGCGCCCGGGAGTCGTCGCGGCTGATCTTGGGTCGCGGCCAGCCGAGGGTGGGATCGCCGACCAACCAGCCATTGGTCCGCCACCACCGGAGCGCGGACTGCAGCGCGGCGAGGTGCCGGGCGCGGGTGGCCGGGGCCAGCGTCGCGAAGGCGGCGGTGAACACTACCTCCAAGACCGCCGCCCCGTCGGGGGTGTTCAGCGCCGCGACCGAGGCGTCGATCGAACCGTCGGAGAGTCGGGTCCCGAGGATGGCCAGGCTCTGGCGGTACTTGACCGCGGTACCCGCCGACCACGCCCCGGCCCGGTCGTGCGCGACGAGGAACGCCTCGACCGCATGCGCGTACGTCGGCGCCGGGCCGTTGCAGCCATCGCCAATCGGGCGCCTCGGCGGTGGGCTGCTCGTGGCCATGGCACCCTCCCGGGGTTTGTCGCAGGAAACGCGTACGGGTGGAGCATCGCAGAGCACCCCGACAACCCAGGTCAGCTCAGACGCGGAGAGCGGTTGCCGCAGGGAATGCGGCATTCCCCGCGACGACATCAAGGCCGCTCGGCAGGTTTCTCCCGTATCCCGGCCGACCCCCTGGTAAGCACCGTGTCACCCGGGTCGACAAGGAGGGCGAGGTGACCATCCACGACGTCGCTCGATGCGCTTCGCTTCAGCAGTTCCCCGATTCGCCGGCCGGAGCTCTGGTCGATCGCGGCGATGTCGATTCCGGTGAGAGTTCTGGCCAGGTTCACTTGCCGGGCACCGCCGCGCCACGCCTGCGCCACGACGGCGGCGCTGGTGCGGACCGGGATGCGCTCGCGCTGCGCGATTCGCAGCAGCGCCCCTACCCGGCGGTCCCGCCGGTCGACGCCGATCAGCCCGCCGGCATCCAACACGATCGCCACGTCAGCTCGCGCGTTGCTGCCCGGAACCATTGACACCCAGCACCCGGGCGGCCGCGTCCAGTTCGTCATCGGTGAACGGGCCCGCCTCGGCCTCCCATGCATCAAGCGCTGCACCGAGGACCTCGTTGCGCAGGTGGTCGGCGGCTGCCCGGCTCAGCCAACGGGAGACACTCACCCCGGACCGCGCAGCGGCCTCACGCACCGCCTGGCCCAGCTCGGGCTCCATGGTGACGGAGAACCTGTCCACCTGCACGCATACGACAGTATCACATACCGTAGAACGATCTGCTATCACGCAGACTGCGAGCTGACGCGTTCGGGTGCGGCCCCCATGCTCGGTGCCGGGTCAGGCAGTGAGAAGACCCGGTCGCAAGCGCGGGCGACGTGTTCGTCGTGGGTAACAAGGATGACGGTCTTACCCTGGGCGGCCAACTGATGGAGCATCGCCAGAACCGTGTCCCGGCTGCTGGGGTCCAGGGAGCCGGTGGGCTCGTCATTGATCCGCCGCGACCTGGTAGCGCGCCGATGCGCCCACCGGGTCCGTGGTCAATGCCGACGATATCCGCGCCGCCCAGGGTCCTTCCCCAAGCTCGCCGGGCGAGCGCCGGCACCGGGATGCGTTTGTGCGGCGTTACCCGTAGTGGGCTGTGCTGGGGCTCGCCCGGAGAGCGGTCCGGTGTCGGCCTGCCAACGCGAGTACTCACGTGAGAGCAGAATCAGGGGAATCGCGCTGGCGAGCGCGCCGATCAGCCACCACGCGGCCGAATCGGGAAACGCGTAGGTTCCCACGAGAAGCGTCACGATGACCAACCCCGCTGCGACGGGAGGCAACACGTAGAGCACCGCGGGTGCGCGGCGCCCGGACGCCGCCGTCATTGTCACAAACATCAACAAGAAGAGAGGAACCGTGGCCAGCATGCCGAAAGGCAGGTATTGGGGCGGGTTGAGCAGTAGTCCGTAGGCCAGCAATGCGCCCAGCTGGACGACGCCGATCAACACGACGACGATTGTTAGGACGTTCGGGCTCGCCGTCGCCGTTCCACGTGTTCGGTGGCTTTCACTGGTCATGTCGGCACTCCTCGGTCGCGGTGATAGTCGTCATGCTGTCTCATCCTGGTCCCATCGGAAGGTGGCGATGGCCACCGCGATCGCTACAATCGCCGTGGTCAGCACGACCACGACGGACAGCCAGGCAGCGTGCAACGGTCGGCCGCTGGTGGTCTGGGCGACGAGCAGGTCGGCGAAGAACGAGGTGGGCAGGGCGCCCAGCACCTTGGCGACCCCGTCGGGCATCAGCCACAGGGGGAACGCGAGACCGCTCAGAAACAGCGTAGACAGCTGGATCAGCGTGCCCACGTTGGTCGCGGCGTCCGGGGAGTTCAGGCGTCCTCCGATGATGTATCCGATACCGAGGAACATGGCAAGGCCCAGCAGGCAGGCGCCGAGAACGGCGGGCACACTCGCGATCTCGACCGTGCCGAGGGCCAGGGCGATGCCGATCAGGGCGACGATCTGCACCACGACGAACGCGAGGCGGGTCACCAGGTGGGTAAGGACCAGCCGGGTACGTCCCACTGGACTGGTGCCCAGTAGGCGCAGCGTGCCCTTGGACCGCATACCGGCCAGCGGTCCGGAGGTCACGGTGAGGGCACTGCTGGTGACGGCGAGGAACAGCGCCAGTGGGATCACCGTCTGGGCGAAGTCGGGTGTGCCCGGGTCTTTGGGCAGCAAGGACCCGACGGCAAGGAAGGTACCCAACATGAAGAAGGGGAAGAGCAGCGCGAACCAGAAGTAGCGGCGGTCGCGCATGAGCTCACGGGCGTGCAGCGAGGTGAGCTCAAGGGTGGCGGGGGCAAACATGTCAGGATTCTCCTCTCGACCCTGCACCGACCGGCTCCGAAGGCGCCCTGCGGGTACCCGCCTCGGGAGGGTCACCGTCCTCGGCATCGTCGCCGTCGTCGTCAAGGGCGCGGCCGGTGACCGCGCGGAACACCCCGTCGAGCCCGGCCTCGCGCAGGTGTATATCGCGTGCGCTTACCCTTGACCCCAACGCCATGAGCAACGCGTCGGAGTCAGCGGTGCGCAGGACGAGCCGGGTGTCTCCGCCGGCGTCGACCGTGCTGCCCAGGGCGTCGACGAGCGGGCGTAGGCTTTCAACGTCACTTCCTTGCGGGACCTTGCAGGTCACTTCCCGCAGCGGGGCGTGCTTAGCGACGAGTGCCTCTGGTGAGCCGAGCGCGGCAAGGCGCCCGTGGTGCAGGATCGCCACCCGGTCGCTGAGTCGTTCGGCTTCTTCCATGGAGTGCGTGGACAGGACCACGGTGCCGCCGGCGGCGCGGTAGTCGGTGATGGCAGACCACAGCTCACTGCGGGCGTTGGGGTCCATGCCCGTGGACGGTTCATCGAGGACGAGCAGGTCCGGTTTGGAGATCATCGCCAGCGCCACCAGGACGCGTTGTTGCTGGCCACCAGAGAGCTTGCCGATCCGTTGGCCGCGGCAGGATTCGAGTCCCAGGCGTTCGATCATCGTGTCCGCGGTCTCCGCGTCGGGGTAGAACGACGACCAGCAGCGCAGCATCTCGGTCACCGTCTGCTGCTCGAAGACCGCGGCGTGCTGCGGCTGCACGGAGACCCGGTGGCGAATCAGGTCGCGGTCGCGAGCGGGGTCAACTCCAAGGGTTGACACCGATCCTGAGGACGGCCGTCGGAGCCCGACGAGGAGTTCGATGGTGGTGGTCTTGCCGGCCCCGTTTGGACCGAGCAGGGTGAGGATCTCCCTGGTCTCCACGACGAGGCTGAGGCAGTCGAGGGCGCGGAGGCCGCCGTGGGGGCCGGGGTACTCCTTGCTAGCTGCCGTAAAAACTACGGCGTGTGTGGTTGTGGTGGGTGCAAAACGCGACGTCCGCCGCGACGAGCGGGTGAACTTCATGATCGGCCTTCCTGGTTCGTGAGCGGCTGGCTGGTCGGTGCGGTGGGGCCGGGCGGGGTGCGTGCGAACAGGCCGAGCAGGCACTCCTCGGCTGGCATCAGCCCCCACCGATTCATCTCCATGTGCAGGTACTCCAGGAGAAGGGCATCCCGCGCTACAGGGACACCGGCCAAGGCGGCGGCGTCGAGGGTGCCGCAGATCGCGGCGGACAGTTCGTCGACCGCCGCCCTACGTCCGGGATCCAGGACGCTGCTGGTGGCCACCCCCGCCGCGGCCTCGTCGAGAAGCACCGAGAAGTGCGACCGCGTGGGCGCGAACATACGCAGCTGAGTGCCCCACTGACGTTGGTGGGCCGCCCAGAATGTGGCGTGAGCTTGGGGCGGCAAGGCCGTCTCGATGGTTGCCCGCATCAGGGCGACGGCGAGTGCCGCCCGGTCGAACCTCGACGGGAGGGCAGCGACGTGCTGGTCGTCGAACCAGGCCGAGCCCGTGGTGAACAAGCTCTCGGCGACCGCGACCCCGCCAGGCCCGCCGTACTTCTCGAGCTCGGGGGTGTAGAGGGCAGGAGTCACGGCGGTGGGACAGGGCATCTCGCCGAAGTCCGCACCGGGAATCAGCCGCCCGTGCGGTGCGGTGTCACCCGCGGTGTCGCACAGCAGCGCGTGCAGCTGTTCGCCGCGCCCGTGCAGCACGTCGACGGCGTCCGCGTCGGCGCGCAGCCGCAACCGCAGGTGCTGCCCGCGCAGGTCGAAGTAGCGCATGAAGAACCAGTGTGTAGCGTTCAGTTCTCGGGCCTGCGCGCGAAGCCACGGGACGATGACTTTCGTGGCGTGGTCCTGCAGGGAGGACGCGCCGGGGTAGGCCCGCACGTACCACCAGTCGTGGTGGTCGACGCCGGGGTCACCGACGGTCGAGGTGGGCGGGAAGGTCATCAGACGCCTCCCGTCCGAGGCCAGGTAAGCAGAGCGACGTGTTCGGTGGCCACCGACCGGTGGTCGCGGTCGGTTTGCGGGTACTCCTCGCGGGTGGGCAAGGACTCGACCACTCGCAGGTGTGTGGTGGCCTTGTCGAGCTGGGCCAGCATCACCCGGATCGAGGTCGGGGATGCCCACGAGAGCCACAGTGGTTTGCGCGTCCCACCCATCAGGGCACCGAAGCCCCCGAGCTGATGCACGAACACTTCCTCGGGCATCTGGTGCTGGTCGCGGAGCGCCACGGCGGCGAGGACCACGTCGGCGTCGGAGTCCGCGGCGGCGGGCAGCGCGACGACCGGCATGACCCATGACGCGCGGCGCGTGACGAGACGTCCGTGCTGGATCCGAGGCAGGGATGCGACGTCGTCGCCACACAATGGAAGCAGGGTCGCCTGTTTGGTCAGGGTGTAGTCCGAATCGTCCGAGGCGTTGATCCACGGGTCGGCGAGGACCGCCACCAACTGCAGGTAGCCCTGCAGCAGGTGTTTCGGCGTCAAGCCTAGGTAGGCGAGGCCGAACGGGGTGGACTCGCGTGTGCTCAGCGACAGGGTGTTGCTGGCCCGGTCGTGTGTGAGCAGGCAGTCGGCGAGGTCGAGGCCGTCGCGGGCCGGTGGTTCGCCGGGCACCAGCAGGGGCGGAAGGATGCCCGAGCACTCCGCCTGGACGGTGTTGCAGTCGGCCCATACCGTTAGCTCCCGGCACTCCTCGCGACCCCAGGTTCGGCGAACGTGCTCGGCGAGCCGGGTGCGGAAGTCGTCACCGAGCAGTCGCGCGAAGCGGGCGAAGATGGCTCCCGACCCGGAGCCGAAGTGGTTGATGACCGTGCGGTGCCGCCCGGAGTACACAGCGTCGAGGGACTCGGCGGCGACCTGAAACATGACTCCTGCGCTCGGCGGGGCGGACGTCGGTCCGACCGGTAGCCAGGCCCGGTCCCCGGGATCGGCCCGGCTGACCAAGTCGTCGCGATGCGCCTGGCGCATCACCGGGTCGGTGTCGCGCTCCACGCTGGCCCGCATGAGAAATCCGAGAGGGTCGGTGGTGGTGGACCCTGGCCCGAGTTCGGTGACGAAGCGCTGCACCAGCAGGTCGTAGATGTGGCTGCGGAAGATGGATGGGCGCATCTGTTCGGCGAGCTGGTCGAGGTCGGCGACCACGGTGGCCACGGTGCGAGGGTCGGGCAGTTCAAGGCTGGTCTCGCGGTCCTCGTAGATCACCCCGCTGGGCGAGTCGTGCCGGCTGGCGAGAGCGCGCAGTTTCGTCGCGGTCGATTCGGACATCCGGGCGCCGATGTCCTGTGTCGCGGTGCCGGCCCCCCACTGCGCGGTGGCGTCGAGCTCGGGTCCGGAGACCGGTCCCGGTGAGTCGGCCACCACCGCGGCCAGCACCCGCAACGGGTCCTGCCCTCGGGACCAAGGCACGCGCACACGCAACACGCCGCAGTCCAGCAGGCGCACGAAGCGGCGGAAGGGATCCGCACCACCGAGGCGTTCCAGGAGCCCGGCGAGTTCGAGGTCGATGCTCTCCGACGGGTCGTCCAGCCGCGTGATCCACGGCCGGGCGTGGTCGGCGGTGGCGACGCGACTGTCCCGCCAGATGATCCCCCGGGCCATGACGACTTCGTCGAGGAGTGCGAGCCCGTCGGGCGCAGTCGGGCCTCCGGGCCGGATAGGACAGGTGCGGTAGTGCAGGAGTCCGGCGGTGTCCGGGTCGCGGGCCAGCGCCTCAAGTGCTTGCACCGCAACGGCGGCGCTCACCCGGCTGCGGCCCCGTGCCGAACCGGTGCTGCCCGCGACGCCAACCGTGGTGAGCCCGGAGAAGGGGCTGGTCTTGACGCTGGCGCGCGCGATGTAGGACAGCAGGGTTCGGACATCTCTGGGCGAGACCTGGCGGCGTTGGTGAGGGCGGGAGTGGCGCACCCAGTCGGGGGCGGCCACTGCGAGGGATTCGATAAAGCCTGCTTCGGTGACCGCACCGTTGAGGTGGTCCAGGGCGTTCTCACGCTCGGCTTCCATGCACGCGTCGAGGCGCGCGTAGACGTCAGAACGATTGCGCGCGGCATCGATGTAGGCAGCGAGAGCGTGCGCGGGCTCGGGCGTAAGCAGGTCGGTGATACGCGTGGTCCTCGCCGCGTCCCAGGGCAACGCCTCGAGACGGTGCGCTGCGCGTTTACCGGCGAGCACCGAGCGACGCAGCCCGGCGCCGTCGACCGTCGACACCAGGCCGTACAAAGCGTCGACGACGGTCTCGCTGGTCGCTGCGAGCGTCGTGGTGTGCCGGGAGTGCTCAGCCAGCAGCATGCGAACCTGCTCGGACACGAGGTTGAGCGCGCTGGCGGGGAGACCGGCCACTCGGGTGAGCAGCGGGGTGCCGAGATCGACGGCGGATCGGGTCTCGACGGGTCGGGGTGCGGGCCTCGGGCGGACGGGTGCGGTGCTCACCGGTGAGCCTGTTCGATGGCGGCCTGGACGGAGTGAACGGTGCCAGTGAGGACGAAGCTGGCCGCGGCGGCGATGTAGATCGCGGTGATGAGCGCATACGAGGCGTAGGCAAGGCGGGCGCGGGGGCTCAGCGACGCCAGGTGACGGGGCATCGGCCGGCGCAGAACCGTGTTGCGGACGAGGGCGAACGCGCGGCCCCGAAAGTCCACCAGCCCGGTGCTGACTTCCAGGGCGGTGTAACCGTCGCCGGGAAGCAGGGGGTTGAGGTTGATCGCCAGCCCGATCAGCTGCAGACCCACCAGCAGCACGGCAACATGGTGGACGAACCCCGTGGTTTGAGTCACGACGAGGGTGCTGACACCGCAGAAGATGCCGTCGCTAGTCATGCCGGCCAGAGCAATGGCGATTCGGCCGCCGCGACCGCGGAGCCGGTAGGCGTCGGTCCGGTCAACGTAGGCGATCGGCATGAAGTAAAAGAGCATCGCGAAGCCGAGCCCACGGATCGGCACCTTCTGCACCTGGGCGACCACTGCGTGTGCGCACTCGTGGATGAGCACGAGCAGCAGTTGGGTCGCGGCGGCGACCAGGAAGGCCAAGCCAACCTGCGAGCGTGGCGGGAAACCGTTCTGGACGACGCTCAGGACACCGGCGGTGAAGCCGGAGACGGCGGCGAGCAGAAGCAGTGCCGACAGCAGCCGCAGCGGCATCCGGCGCAGCAGCCCGGCCAGCGGCTCGAGCAGTCCCGGTAGCGACCGGGTCACCACCACCCGCGGCATCAGCCGCGATGACGAGGCGCGGGATCCGATCTTTGGTGGTGGCGGGGAGCCGAGCAGCAGGCCGCTGTTGTGCAGCGTGTCGAGAAAGTCATCCAGCTGGGGCCGCAGCCGCTGGATCGCCGCGGGCGTCGGGGCCATCATCGACACTAGGTCGTCGGTGGTGTGGGTGCCGTCGAGGTAGGTGAGTACGGCCTGCCCGGCACTGCTGACGCGGTGGTAGGTGCCACTAACGGGGTCGAAGAGCAGCGGTATGTCGTCCATGCCGGTGATCAGCTCGAGCTCATCTCGAAGGTGCGGCGCGCTGGTGTGCATCATCTCATCGCTTCCTCACCTGCCGGATAAGGCGGGTGGCGGTCGGGCGCATAAGTGTTTGGAGGTCGCCCGCCCGGAGGCCAGCCCCGGGCGGGCGACGGGTTGGCCTCAGCCGAAGGTAGAGGCGGAGCCGAGAGTCGCCGCGGAGCTACCGGGGCAGGACGCGGTCGAGGCCGAGGCCGCGCTGAACCAGCAGCCGAGGGAGTTGCCGTCGGGCAACTCCTCGATGGCCAGATCATCCACGGCGTAGAGTTCAGTGGGTGTTGGCATGACGTAGTTCCTTTCGCGCAGGGAGTGTTGGTTACGTAGGTGACGGCTCGCGCTAACGGGCTGGCTTGACGACCCGGCCAAGACCCGGGTCGTCAAGCCAGTCGTTGCACGAACCCGCCAGCAGGCAGGTCAGCACACGCTGCTCAGCCGAAGCTGGACGCCGTAGTCAGGCTGGAAGCCGAGCTGGGGCAAGAGGCGGAACTGCCCGAGGTGAGGCTGGAGAATGACCCGAGGGCGCTGCCCTCCGCCAGCTCTTCGACGACGAGGTCGTTCGTCGCGTACAGGTCGAGATTGGCTGTGTCCATGGTCGATCCTTTCGATGGTGTCGGGTGTAAGTGGTGGTCACTCAGCTGGCGCAGCTGAAGGAACTCACTGACGATGTCGTGGAGACGGCGCACGCTGCGGTTGAGGCGGTACCGAAGCATCCGAAGGGGGCGCTGCCCTCCGGAAGATCTTCGATGACCAGGTCGTTCGTCGCGTACAGGTCGAGATTTGTGGTGTGCATCTGTTGTCCTGTCCTTTGGTGACTAGGTTGCGCTCGATTAGCCGGCGCAGCCAGCTGTCATGACCGAGGTAGCGCTGCTGAAGGGACAGCTCGCGGTACTGGCGGTTGATGTGGTCGAGAACGTTCCCAGTGCCATGCCCTCAGGCATCTCGGAAATGTCGATACCATCCGAGGTGTCCATGCTCATGAGATCGAGGCTGTGATTCTGATCTGACATGGTCTTCTCCCTTTTCTCTGGTTAGGGGGGGCCGTGTTACTGCTCACGTGTAGCTGGAGAAGCTTGTGAAACTCGACGCCGTCGTTGCCGGGCACGACGCGGTGCCCAAAGAGCCCCCGGTGGACACCGAGGCGAGGGCGGTGCCCTCGGCCAGGGTCTCCAGCTCCAGGCTCTCGCCGAGGGCGTAGAGCTCGATGCTGTCGTTCATGGTCTTCCTCCTCTCAGTCGTGTTGGACGGACCCAGCGCCGGTCGGCGGTGGGGGCTGTGAGGCGCGGGCCGGGTGGCCCAGCGCCAGGGCGAAGACCTGGTGTCGGCTGACGCCGTCACTGGCCAGCGCGGTTCGCACAGAGGCGGGGATGAATCCGGCGAACACCGAGCCCGTCCACGCACGGCTGACCCCGTCCAGCCACATGGCGTAGGCGGTTGCCCCGGCCCGGGTCATGAGCAGCCGGTAGCCGTGACCGCCGATGGCGGTCGCCGCGGCCACGTTCGCCGATAGGGAGACGATCGCCGGGGCCTGGGTAAACTCGGCCTGCAGGGTCAGTTCGGCGAGCTCTGCTGCCGGAGGTAGGTCGGCGACCCGGGTCGCGGTGCCGGCGGCCGCGTCGAGGGCGTAAATGCCGGGGAGGATGCCGGTGACGCGGAAGCACAGTGCGTAGATGGTGATGGGGGTGCGCACGTACTCCTCGGGCCACATGCGGGCGTCGGCGTGGGACCCCGCGCGCACCGTGTCGAGCAGGTCTTCGATCGTGATCGGGGTATCGTCGAAGAATCGCTGGGACCGTCGTCGGCGCAGCGTCGTGAGCAGGTCGAGTTCCCGTGACGAAGAGTCGGGTGGGACGAACACGGGGTCGGCGGTTGCGACCAGCGGCGGAGCGGGGCACGGAGGCGGTCCCGTCTGCCCGGACGGGCTGCGGAACGAGGTGATGAGATCTGCGGCGATCTCGGCGGCGCTGCTCACGGTCGGCTCCCCAGGTCGATAACGGCGGTAACGGGTTGGGTGTCGGCGTCGATACCGAGGGCGGCGGCCAGCGCGTTGTCGTCCCACGCGCTACGGGTATCGCGGCGAACGCCCAGCTGCAGCGCGGTTGCATCCAACGTCGCCTGGGCGCAACCGCTGTCGAGCAGCACGATGCGGAGGGCGAACGCGGCGTACTTCTGCGCCACCTTGAGGTAGTCACCGGTCAGCACCAGAGTCACCGATGTGTCACCAGGCACCTTGGCGGGGTCGTGGTCGAGTCGGGCCAAGGCGTGGTCGGGGGCGACGTAGGCGTACACGCCTGCCTCGATGCCGGAAATGTCGCGCACCGCGACGTGGGCGAGGACCGAGCCGATGTTCCCACCTCCGGCGCTCCAGCGGAATACCCGCTCGGGTGTGACGGCCTGGATGCCCGCGGTCATCAACAAGAGCAATCCGAGCTCAGCCGCACCGAGGTCAGTGACAGAGGCGGCAGGGCCAGACAACCGGGGCAGGTCCGGTTCGGGCAGCGGTGTGCGGGCGGCCACCGGCCACGTCCGGAACCGTTGCTGCAACGCGAGATTGGATGGTTGGTAGTGCATCTGGTGCGCTTTGAGGTCGGCGTACTTCTTCGGGGGCATCGCCACCGCCGCCTCGTAGCGTGCCGCCAGCGGTGGCTGTGACCACATCGGTCCGTGTCCCACCGAGCAGCACAGGCAGCCAGGACGCGTAGCCCCGGACATGTCCGTGGCGGCCAGCGTGGTCAACTCGACCCGCCGCCAGCGCAGCGGCAACAACGAGGGGGTGGTCCGGGTCAGCAATGCGAAGATCTCATGTGCTGCGAGCGCACAGGCGAGGTCGTCGGTGAGGTCAGATCTCGCATCCTGCTCGGGTGCGTCGTCGGCGGTGAGACAGTTTCGGCACGCGGTGGCCGCCGGGTCGATGTAGGGGCCGATCTCAGTCGCGCCCCCGAATAGTCGCAGTCGCAGCAGCGGCACCCGCAAGTCCCAGCACTGCTGGGCGTAGTCGTGATCGGCGGCGGTCGGTGTGGCGGGCTCCACCAGGACGGCCAGGGTTGTGGCGGCATTAACGGTGTCTTGTGCGAGGTGGGTGGTCAGGACGGGGTCTAGGGCCTCCCGCAGCCGGCGCGCTGCGTTGTCTGGGGCGCGGACCTCGATCCGCGCGGCTGCGGCTCGGGCCAAGGAGTCCTCCCAGCGGGCGTGCGCCCCGGTGGAGTCCCCCATCCGGGACACGAAGTCGGCCGCCCCGTCGTCGGCTCCCAGTTCGCCCGGCGTAACAGCAGTGTCGGGCGGGCCTTCCTCCACGACTCCGCTGGCCCACAGCAGGGCGGCCACCTTGAAGATCGCGTCCTCGGTGACCTCGAGCTCCGCGGCCAGCTCCGTGTGACTGCGGGTACCGTCCAGGAGCGGGATGAGCTGGGGCAGGAGACTGGTGGCCAGCGCCCCCCGAAAGCACTGCCGTCTCGGGATTCCGTCGACGATGACTTCGGTATCGCGGAGGTCCACGGTGATGCCACGGCGCATGCGGGGGTACCGCGGTGTGCGCAGTTGCGGGTCGTAACGGGCGGCGCCGCCGATGCGGTCGGCGGTCAGCCCGGAGGCGACGTTCATACAAGCACCTCGGGGGTGCGGGCGGTGTCGAGCTCAGACTCCAGCGTGTTCCACAGCTGCTGGCGCCCGTGCTGCCGCGGCCCCAGCCGGCCGCGGCAGCGGTCACAACCATCGACGGCCACCACCGGGTAACGGGAGAGCGTGCCGTGCACCAGGTGAAAGCGCCGCACCGAGCCGAGCATCGGGTCGTCGGCCGCCTTGGGGGACCCCGCGTCGGCGAGGGCGGCGTCGGCGAGGGCGGCGGCCAACGCCACGTGGTGGCGGGCGAAGCCGGAGGGCTCAGCGGCGGGCGGCTCGTCGAGTACAAGCTGTCGTCGGGTGTGCTGGGCTCGGCGTTGGCGGAAGCACCGGTGGCATGGAGTGCGACCGGGGACCACGAGGGGTCCCGCCTGAATCTCCGTGGCCTCGAGGATCACCGAGAGCCAGGGGATGCCGCGGATGAACGCGGTGGCGTCCACGGCTTCGGCGATCCGGGGCCGCTCGGCGTGGGTCGCGAGCACGATGGCACCGGCGTGCGGCCACAGGCTTGCGTGGGTGCCGTGCTCCACGTTCTGCACGACGGCCCCTGGGCGGGTGTCGAGGTGGGCGGCGACGGCGCGGCCGAACGGCCCAGAGGCCAGCACGAGCAGTGGTTCCGTCCTGGGGTGTGGGGTCAGGGGCATGGCCGCTCCTCGTCAGGCGAAAGGCTGGGGGTAGGAGTTGATCTGGGCTTCGGGGTGGGCCGTGAGCCCCATGGCCCGTGGGGCGTCGTACAGCCGCGGGTGGGCGAGGTAGCGGGCGCGGTGGGCGAAGGACAGCGGCATCAGCTGGGGCACCAGCACACGGACGACGTGGGCCCCAACCTGCCGCGCCTCGTCGGTGGTGAGGTCGACGACCACAACGTCACAGCCGTGTTGGGCGAGCCGCCCGACCAGCCAGCCCAGCTGGGATTCGCCGTCCGCTGGTCGAGGCAGGTCTGTGAGGGAGTGGACGGATCGGTCACCCTCGAGCAGAAAGTTAAAGCGGTGGCGCTGGTCGGGCGGACCGGACAGCAGCGCTCCGCCCACGACGCTGATCGTGTCCTCGGGGGTGTCAGGGGTGGGGCGGTGCTCGGGTGCGGACAAGGCGCGCAGGGCGATCCGCAGGGAGGCAGCCTCGCGGAACAGCTTGGCGATGCCGCGGGCCCGGTCCAGATCGCAGGTCGCCACGACGATCTGAGCGAGATCGGCCTCGTGGTCAGCCAGCTGCAGCCCGTACACGACCGGGATGCCGAGGTCTGTGGTCGCGTCGAAGAGCAGGGTGCGGATGTTGTCGTTCCGACCCCGCTCGGCGTAGGTCGCGAACTCTCCGCGCAGCGCCTCGGGGGGCACGTCGAGGCGGGGCAGCCGCAGCTGCTGCAGCCATGTCAGCGCGATTGCGTCCCGCTCGACGACCTCGAGCAACCCGTTGACCACGGCCGCCGCCGGGTCGCAATGTGCGGCGCACCCGGTGGACACCGGGTGGGTGTAGCGCTCCGAGGTCGACAACGGGGGGAAACGCAGGAAGGATTGGACGGCGGGAACGAACACGGGTCGGTGTTGGGTGAGCGACCACCCCTGCACCCATCGCAGCGGAATACGCGGATCCGGGGACACGAGAGGGTTGCGCGGGTCGGCCAGCTCCGTGGGCGAGCACTGGGGCCAGCGGGCCGGAGCGATGGCGTCGTCACCGAGCTGGTCGGCGGAAGCCCACACCAGCTCGTCGGGGTCCCACGCACAGGAGGAGTACCGCTCCAGCGACTCGGCGACCGCTATGTGCGCAGCGGTCTCCCGGTCGAGGGCGCCGCCGGCTCCGTCGAAGTTGCCGGAAGTCATGTCGTGGACCCAACCGCTCTGCACGGCGAGCGCCTCACCCGGGTTGCCGAGCGATCCGCTGTAGATGTGGAACCGCGGCTCGCCCTCGGTGATGGGCAATTCACTCACCTTCGACACCAAGCCGTACGGCGACACCAGGTGGCGCATGGCGGCCAGGGACGCCGGCAGGGTGCTGTTGTCCTGGGCGGGCAGCATGCTCGTCATCGCCGCCCTCCGACCGACGAAGACCCGACCTTGCCCGCTACTCCTACCCCGGGTACCGCGCTGAGGTAATCGCCTATTCTGGTTCCGTATGCAACAACCCGCGGACCGGCTGCGGGACAGCGACTGTCTGTGTGAGCGATGGCGTGCGACTGCCGACGTGGTGTCATGACGTGGTTGATAAACTTCGGGAAGGCGCGCTCCACCAGGTCACCCCACCGAGGACCATCGACAAGTTCTGATCATTACTCTCATGAACGCGACGCTACGGTCGATGGCACCTCGTCGAACAGTGACAGGACCTTGTCTGACAGGTGCCATGGTCGGCGGCCACCGGTTGGGCCCGGTCATAGCGGTCGTGGGCGGCTCTTCGTCCCGATCCGTGCGTGGATGCCAGATTGTGCGGGCCGCGCATCGACCACCGCGAAGACCGCATCCGCGGCCACGCCCAACTCTGCTGGCTCGCGCTGCTGCTGATCCGGGTCGTCGAGAACGCCACCGACGACACCTGGCGCAACACCCGCCACGAACTCGACCGGATGCACCTGGTCAACTTGGCCACCAGCGACGGCCAGGTCTCGCAGCGCTCCACCACCACCCCCGGACAGCGCAAGATCCTCGCCGCACTCAAGCTCGCCGAGCCGCCACGGTTCCAGGACTTCACGCTCCCCAGCACCGACTGAGCGGCACGCTCAGCTTCACCCGGTGTAGTAACACGACCCCCAGCGGCACGAACGCGCCTTCCTGCAGGTCAACCCTCATAAACGACGCCGTCGTTTCGCGGCACCCACGCCTGTCAGCCGTGAGGTCGGGCACCCAGCGCGCCGCGGTGACAAGATCGGCCGCCCCCCGTTCAGACGCGACGGAGTGTCGCCTGGACGCCGCGGGCGTCGAGCAGATATATGGATGTCGTCGGCGTCGCGGTGAGCACCGTGTCACCCGGGTCGGCACGTAACGCGATGTGCCCGTCCACGACGTCGCTCGACGCGCTTCGCTTCAGCAGTTCCCCGATTTGCCGGCCGGCGCCTTGGTCGATCGCGGCGATGTCGATTCCGGCAAGACCCCCATGCTCGGCGCCGGGTCAGGCAGTGAGAAGACCCGGTCGCAGGCGCGGGCGACGTGTTCGTCGTGGGTAACGAGGATGACGGTCTTACCCTGGGCGGCCAACTGCTGGAGCATCGCCAACACCGCGTCCCGGTTGCTGGTGTCCAGGGAGCCGGTGGGCTCGTCGGCGAGCACCAGCTGGCACGGTTTGAGCAGGAGCCGTCCGATCGCCAGGCGCTGCTGTTCGCCGCCGGAGAGTTCGTAGACTTTGCGCCGTCCGGCGTCGGGTAGTCCGACGCGGGTGAGCGCTGCAGCGCGGGCCTCGCGTTGGGATGTGGCCGATCCTTTGGTGTAGGTCTGGGCGAGGCGCAGGTTGTAGTCGAGGCTCTCGTTGTCGACCAGGGCGTAGTTCTGGAACAGATACCCCAGCTTGGTGCGCCGCAGGCGGGTGGCCTGGGCGGAGCGGATCGGCGGCAAGGGTTGCCCAAACACGGTGACGTTGCCCTGGTCGAAGGTTTCCAGCAGCCCGAGGATATTGAGGAGCGTGGACTTTCCGGAGCCGCTCTTGCCGGTGATGGCCACAACCTCGCCGGCGTCAACGGTCAACTCGAGGCTGGTGAACACGGTTTTGCCGCGGTAGCTCTTGCCCAGACCGGCCAGGATGCAGACGGGGGGCATGTCAGAAGTCTCCCTTGAGGACGGTGATCGTGTTGCGCCGCTCTATCCGGGCGAGCACGAAGACGGCGAAGGCCAGTTCGAGGACGGTCCCCAGCCCTGTGACGACGATGACGACGCCGAGACCGGGTGCGGAGGGTTGGGTGGAAAGCGGGTTGACGCCGAGCCGGTTGGCGGCCAGGGCGGCGAGCAATTGGGTCGCCCAGATGACGGCGAAGATGCTCAGGATCTCCCGGTAGCGGCGGGTGAACCCGAACCCGAAGAGGCGTCGGATGACGATCTTCCGGGAGTACCGCTCGAAGATGATGGCCAGGTTTTGGGCGGTCAGCAGCAGCAGGCCGGTGTAGCTGGCGGCAGCGGCGATGGTGATGCTGCGGATCTGTTCCTGGAGGGACTGGATCCGTTGGGCGGCGTAGTCGTTCATGGTGACCAGGTGGCGCAGGTTGTCGGCCAGCCGGAGCCGGGCGAGGCTGGGCTGTAGTGCGGCCAGAGTGGCGACGGTGCCGCCGGGGCTGAGGCGAACCTTCATGGCGGTGTTCGCTCCGCCGGTGATCATGTTGGCACGGTCCACGCCCAGGCTGTTGGCGGTGGTGAGGACCTGGACGATGGGGTCCGCGACGGTGTTGCCATGGTCGGGGTTCACCTTCGGGTTGAAACTGAAGATCTTCTGGCCGGGTTGGGTCCAGATCACGCTCACTTTCCGGTTGGCGATGCTGGCGGGGGCGTCTCGGCCGAACATGAGCTTCTCGGGCCGGCCGGCTCCGCTTCGGAGGCCCTGGAAGTAGCTCTCGAGTTGGGCTTGACGGTCCTTGTAGGTGACCGGAACGAGAACAACCCAGTCGGTGGTCGTTTCGGGAACGGTGATCGGTTGGCCGGTGCTGTCGCGGATCGGGAATTGCTTGAGATAGTTGGGGTTGACCGTCATGGTCCGGAAAGCACCGGACGGCAGGGGGTGAGTGAGGGCGAGCGGCTCGTACATGCTCGCGTCGACGAACAGGCCGCCGGCAGCGTTGAGCTTCGGGTACAGGTCGTACACCTCGGCAGTGGTGGGTCCTGGTTGCCCGGTTTGGGTTTCGACGAGGTCGTTGCCGACGCTCGTGGGGTAGAAGATGGCGTAGTTGTTGGTTCGGTCCCAGTTGCCCAGCTGCTGTCGTTCGGCGGCGACGTGGGTGTATTGCGACCATGTCCCCACACCGACGAGGATGAGGGCGATCGAGGCTGCGCACTTCACTACCGTGTTGACGGCGAACAGGGCGCGGGTGTCTTTGCGGTTCTTGATCGCATCGCTGATTCGGCTGCGGGCTACGTATGCGTAGGTGACCATTGATGCGGCCAGCATGATCAGCAATGCCCGCAGCAGCGTCAGAAAGACCGCGGCGGTGAATGCGTTCGTGGCGCCTGGTATGGCTCGCGAGACGAGTAGGACGACGACGGCGCACCCGGCCAGCACCGTGAGGATAAGCCGCCCAGTCAGTTCGAACCAGACGCGCGCAGCACCGAACCCGTGCAGTTTCATGATCCCGGCGGCCTTGGCCTCGTGCAGGACCCGGTAGGCCAGCAGAAGCGCGGTCAGGAAGATGATCAGGAACTGGATCGCGGTCAGCACCCCCCCGTACGGGTGGGCAGATCCGGCGAACCCCACTCCGGCGGCGGTGAAGTCGGCGGCGGTGATCGCCCCGGGAGTCCCGGCGGCCCGGGAGGCCATGTCGGCCAGCGCGGTGCGGAATCCAGCGACGGCGGCGGGGGTGGCTGCCTCGACGACGTAGTTGCCCGCGACCGGCAGGGAGTCGAAGGCGCTACGCAGGCTGTGGATAGCGACCAGGTCGTTGCCTCCGAAGTCTCGAAGCACCCCGACCTGGTTGGGATCGGTTGAGGTGGCCGTTGACAGGTATCGGTTCGGGTAGCCGGTGTCGGCCGCGGCGAGCCATCGGCCTGAGCGCAGCTCGAACCCCTGATAGAGGCGGGTGTCGCCGGTGAGGAGGACGTACTGGGTGATGTGGGTGCGCCCGTCGCGGGCGTAGCCGGCGGCGGTGCGCACAACGTTGACGTGGTTGCCGATTGCCGCCTTCAGTAGGGCGTTGTACACGTGGTCTGGGTCGGCGAGACGGGGATTGTCGGGGATGGTGAAGGGTTGTCCGATTCGGCTTGCCGCGTTCTGCATGGCAGCGCGCTGGGCGTTGTCGGTGTTCACGTAGGCCACACCGGTCGAGGTAGCGGCGAGCAACACGAGCAGGGCGATGACGATGCGTTTCATGGTCCGGTGTCGTCTTCTTTCCCCAGGTCGGGCCGTGCTGGCGGTCGCGGGTGACGAGGGTGGCCATCCTGCAGTGGGCCACCCTCGCGGCAGACGGGAGGCTGCCGGCACCCGGTGATCACCGTCGGCGCGGTGCGAATCCGATCGGGTAACGTCCCCGGGTACCGGCGGCTATCCGTCAGTAGGTCGCCCAGTAGGTGGCCGTCGAGTCCCACATGTTGCAACTGGCTCCGGAGTTCGCCCAATACCAGGGATTCTCGAACCTCTTGTCATACGCCGACCCGCAGATTGAGGTCGCTGAGTGGTACAAACTGTTGTGGACATACTGGGAGTAGACGTCCTTGCCCCAGCCGTAGTTCACCCCGTAGTTCCAAGTCCCGCCGCCGACGTTGGCTGTGGCGGCCATGGCCGCGGGGGCGCTGGCCAGGGTGAGGGCGAACGCGAGTCCGATGATCTTGCGATGTATGATCCGTCTCCTTTGTGGTCGTCACTGTCTGAGCTTTGTTCACGGGGCTCAGCTCCTTCGTGCTCTTCGAAATTGCGTCTGCCCACCTCAGCTCATGGCCCGACGCTACGGTTGGCGATACCTGGTCGAACAGTGACAGGACCCTGTCTGGCAGTTGCCCTAGTCGGGCGGACACCTGTGGGCGCACCGGCTGCAGATCAAGGCGACCCGGATGTGGGGACTGGTCACGGGCACCACGGTGGACGTGTGGTTCAAGTCGCCATAGAACCGTGGGGACTGATACGCCTCGCCGCCACGCTGCCTGGGACGCGTTCACCCCGCGCCGGTAGGCGGCACCGTTCCGGACTTGGCGGTAAAACTCGTCCAGGGCGTTGGTAGTTCAGGCCACGAGGTGACAAGGGGTCCGCACGGCGTTCAGGTAAACGCTCGGCGACGACTTCGGTAATCCAGTCCTCCGCATCCGCCGAGAGGTAGGCGATCCGTGCGTGCGCTGGGCACCGAGGCCCGCCCGCGCCTATCCGCAAATCTGGAGGGTCTACAACGCTTCAGTCACACCAGGCGAGTCAGCGCCGAGCGCCGCGATGAAGACGTCCTGACACGAGGGGAGTTCGGCGAATACCGTGGGGGCGAAGATTAATGAATTACTGGCTCGATCACAACGGAATTCGCGTTCCTCCCCGACCGGGCTAGGTCGCGTTCGGCGACCCTGCGCGCCACATCGATGCGCGATCGGCACTCCAGCTTCTTCAGCACCGCCCGCATGTGATTGACGACGGTCCACTCCGAGATTTGCAACCGATGGCCAATTTGGCTGTTAGTCAGCCCTTCGGCGACGAGCAATGCGACCTCCGACTCTCGCGGCGTCAGTCGGGACCAGGCGTCATTGTTGGGGGACAGCACCATCGACGTGATCGTCGCCATGGACAACGAAGACTCGTCGGCAACCGGCAAGTTCGGCGTCGCGACCTTGGGCTCGGCACGGGCTCTGTCAGCAAACAAGACCAGTAGTGCGAACGGCGTCTGGTTGCGTCCGCGTATCAGTGCACCGGTGAACTTATCCAGTCCCAACACGCGGCGCATCCGTTCCTCATGCTGGCCGACGACGAAAATAGGCTCCTCCGGCCCAGCCGAGATCTCCGGGCGAACGTGTGACATCGCGCCCAGAAGTTCGGTGACGTTCAGGGCCCGATCGGTAGTGTCGCGGACCATGCAGCTGCCCAGAATTTCAGCGAGCTGCCCGAGGGCGACGGCGAATCCCAGATCGCGGATATGGCTGAGTCCGCGGGCGTAGTACTCACCTGCCCTCTCTTCGTCGTGCAGGGCAGCGTGACACACGCACAGGCGGAACAGCGCGGCCGCCGAGGTGAGCTGATCACCGCGCCTGCGAGCCGCCGCGAGCACCGCCTCGCACAGCCCAGCCGCGGCCGAAGGCCTGCGGTCGAGCATCACGTGCATCGCCAGCAGCAGTATGGCTGCATCCGCCTCGGCGGCCCGTCCAGCCGCCCGAATTACGTCGGCCGCCTGCGCGAGCAGTTCACCGGCGTCCGGATCATCCTCGATCAGCTCCAGCACGGCCTTGGCGGCACCCAGTTCGGCGGCCTCATCCGGGGGGAGATCCGCGGCCGCAACGGTGGCCCGTCGCAATGATTCGGCGGCGAGTTCCCTCTCACCGAGCCGCGCCTCGGCGTCGGCCAGAGCGACATTCAACCGCCTACGACTCCCGGGGTCCAGAGCGTCCTCCCGCTCGGTCAGCGACTCCAGCTGATCCTGCAAGTCAAATACCAGGCCGAAAGCGCGCCAGTAACGGCGTAAGCCACGCACCGCGTCCACGGCACGGTGCGGGTCGGGACCGGTTCGGAGCTGCACCAGTGCCGTGGCTATGTTTGCCCACTCCACCTGCAAGAGAGTTAGTCCGAACTTCTGGGCTCGCCCCTCGATCGCGGCGAGCCCGTACCCCAGCAAGCGGAGGTAATAGGCGCCATGAGCATGGGCGGCCGCCTTGAGGTCGAGCCGGTCTCTCGTGATGATCGCCCGCGCAAGCGGCAGCGCCGTGATGGGCACATGGCACCGCACCCCTACGAAACCGCTCACCCCCTCTGAGGTGTGAGCAGCACACACCAGGAGGTTCTTGTTCCGCAGTCCTTCGGTGAGCTCCGCCAAGCGCACACCGTCGATTCCGACGACAGCCGCCAGCGCGTCTAGCCCGAATCCGTCGGCGAAGACCGTCGCAGTCCCTATCACGAGCCGCTCTTCGGCCGTCAACGACTCGAATTGAACAAGTGGGTCCTCAGCGATGTCTCGCTCCAACAACGTGACCAGGGCGGAGGATCGTGTCGCCTCCCGCACATTTACCATGCTCACATCCACCGCGCCCAGCAACCGCCCGGCCAACTGCAGATGAAGCGGAATGCCGCGCAGCTGCGCGCAGAGCCGAGCGACGCGACCCTGGTTGGCGACGTCCACCGAGAAGGACGGCTGGCCCAGCCGGAGTATGACAACGAACAGCTCAACCGAGGGCACCTGGCAGAACGCCTCGATGTCGAGCGCGCTGTAGTCCTCCGGGATGCTCAGCGGCCTGACCGCGTGTTGCCGCGTCCCCTGACCACTCAGACCACGGCGATCGGTCACCAACAGGATGGTTTCCCCGGGCGCCCGCGCCGACTCGACAATGCGGTCCCGTTCGGCCAAGCCGAACTCGTGCACGTTGTCCAACAGCACAAGACGGCGGGGCGCGTCCCGTGCAACGGTCCTCTCCAGACCGACCACGGCGTCGGACCGCCGTTGCCTACGATCAACGACTTCCTGCGCCAACCTGCTCTTTCCGACGCCGGCCTCGCCCTGCAGCACGACGACATCAACGCTCGGGTCATCCAGCAGCAGCTCTACGTCAGCGATGTCACGGTCACGGCCGACGAGGCGGGTGCGGGGCAAAAGTCCAGCATGAGGACTCGCACCGTCATGCCGACCACCGCGCACTTACGCCCGCCCAACCGACATCGAATCCGCGGAACGGGCCCAACGAACCCTGCCCAACGGCCTGAGGATCGACCTGACCATGCTGCAAGGGTGGCTCACCCGGCACCCCCGACGACCAATCTACGATAAGCAGCGTGAGCAGGCTACGGCTTCAGTAGCCCTCGTACGCCACGCCGCCCCGCCGCCCCGCAGGGACGCGATACCAGGAAGCGCCGACACCGAGCCGTAGCGCGCTATCGCCTAACGCACCCCGGCGATGATGTTGTCCACCGGGTGCCAGACGTCCACCGCAGCACCTGGGCCGGTGCAGCTCACGTCAGCCGGGAACGGACACCCGGCCCGCCACCGCGGCAGCGGCGATGTCGCTGCGGAAATGCCCGCCGGCCAGGTGCACCTGCGCCACCCGGTTGTAGGCGTCGCAGCGCGCCGCGGCCAGGTCAGCCCCGGTGCCCACCACGCTGAACACCCGACCGCCGGAGGACACCACGGCCCCGTCGCTTCCGCGCACCACGGTCCCCGCGTGCAGTACCCCGGCCCCGTCCGCGCCGCTCACCACGTCCCCGGTGCGGGGCCGGCCCGGGTAGTTCTCCGCCGCGACCACCACGGTGACGGCCGCGCCCGGCGCCCACTCCAACGGCGCCACCTCCGCCAGCGCACCGGTGGCGGTGGCGTGCAGCAGCTCACCGAGCGGGCTGCGCAGCAGGGCCAGCACCACCTGGGTCTCCGGGTCACCGAAACGGCAGTTGAACTCCACGACGGCCGGACCGCGGCTACCGAGGGCGATCCCGGCATAAAGCAACCCGGTGAACGGCGTACCGCGCCGGAGGAGTTCCGCCGCCACCGGCTCCACCAGCTCCTGCGCGAGGCGTTGCGCGGACCCCTCGGGCAGCCACGGCAGCGGGGCGTAGGCACCCATGCCCCCAGTGTTGGGTCCGGTGTCACCGTCCCCCACGCGTTTGAAGTCCTGGGCGGGCAGCAGGGGCACTACCGTCTCCCCGTCGACCAGGCAGAACAGGCTCACCTCGGGTCCGTCGAGGTAGCTCTCCAGCAGCACCGGGTGCCCGTCGTCGAGCAGGGACGCCGCGTGCCGTCGGGCCGCGTCGAGGTCGGTGGTGACCACCACGCCTTTGCCGGCCGCGATCCGGTCGTCCTTGACCACCCAGTGTGGGCCGAAGCGGGCCAACGCGGCGTCGAGCAGGGCCGGTGAGTCCACCACCTCACTGTGCGCCGTGCGTACCCCGACGGCGTTCATCACGTCTTTGGCGAACGCCTTGGACCCCTCGATCCGGGCGGCCGCGCCGGACGGACCGAAGCAGACGAACCCCGCCGCGCGCACCGCGTCGGCCAGCCCCAACACCAACGGCACCTCCGACCCGATCACCACCAGATCGGCACCCACCTGCCTGGTCAGCGCGACCACGGCGTCGGCGTCCACCGGGTCCACCTGGTGCCCGGTCGCGATCCGGGCGGTGCCGGCGTTGCCCGGTGCACAATGCAGGTCGGAGACCGAGGCGTCTCGGCGCAGCGCCAGCAGCAGCGCGTGCTCTCGGGCACCGGAACCGATCACCAGGACGCGCACGGCGGGTCAGACTATGCTCAGCCGAGCTGGGCGTGCACGTAGCACCAGCGCCAGCTCTCCCCCGGTTCGAACGAGCGCATCACCGGGTGCCCGGAGTCGTGGTGGTGAGCGGTGGCGTGCCGGTGCGGGCTGGAGTCGCAGCACGCGACGTGCCCGCAGGTCAGGCACATCCGCAGGTGCGCCCACGTCTGCTCGCCGACCGCCCGGCAGTCCTGACACTCCTGGCCGCCCTGCGCGGTGGCCTCGGCGGAGTCCGCGGCCGCGACCAGCTCAGGGCAGCCGGCAGCGGACGGGGTGGGTGGGGCGGTGCGGCGGATCGAAGGCAGCTTCATCAGGCACCATCCTGCACGGGACGCCCGCCCGCGTCACCATCGCGCACGGGCGCCACCACTGAGGAGGTCGGCCATGAACGGGGTACTGCTCGTCGTCGCGGTTCTGGCGCTGCTGGTGGCCGGGGTCGCGCGCCGTAAGGGGCTGTCGGCGCCCCTGCTGCTGGTGGTCGTGGGGTTGGCGGCGTCCCAGGTGCCCGGCCTCGGTGCGGTCACGCTGGACCCGAACCTGGTGTTGTTCGTGGTGCTGCCGCCGCTGCTGTATTCCGCCGCGCTGGAGAGCTCCTATATCGGGTTGCGGCGCAACCGGCGGGCCATCGGGTTGCTGGCGGTGGTGCTGCCTCTGTTGACCACGCTGGTGGTGGGCTGGGTCGCGTGGTTGACGGTGCCGCAGTTGCCCTTCGCCGCCGCGCTGGTCCTGGGTGCGGTGGTGGCACCGCCGGATGCGGTGTCGGCCACCGCTGTGGGACGCCGCCTCGGGTTGCCCCGGCGGATCATGACCCTGCTGGGTGGGGAGAGTCTGCTCAACGACGCGACCGCGCTGACGGCCTACCGGGTCGCGTTGGCCGCGGCGGTGGGCACCGGTGCCACGCTGGTCAGCGGGGTGGTCAGCTTCGCGGTGGCGGCCATCGGCGGTGTGGCAGTGGGCCTGGCGGTCGGGGTAGTGGTGGCGCGGGTGCGCCGGCGGCTGGACGACCCGGTGCTGGAAAGCGCCATCGGGTTGGTGGTGCCGTTCGGGGCGTATCTCGCAGCCGAGCAACTGCACTTACCCGGTACCCCCTCGGACGCGCACGGCTCCGGGGTGCTGGCCGTCGTGGCCGCCGGGCTCTACCTCGGGCATCACTCCACCAACAGCGGCTACGCCACCCGCCTGCAGGACACCGCGGTGTGGAAAGCCGCCGACGTGGTGCTGGAGTCGTTCGTCTTCCTGCTGATCGGCCTGCAACTACCAGCGGTGCTGGAAGGCTTGCAGGGCCGCAGCACGGCCACCCTGCTGGGGGCCTCGGTAGCCGTGCTGGCCGCGACCGTGCTGATCCGGCTGTTGTGGATGTTCCCCGCCACCTACCTGCCGCGCCTGCTCTCTGCCAAAATACGGGCTCGGGAGCCGGCGCCCCCGCTGGGTGGGGTGTTCGTGGTGGCCTGGGCCGGAATGCGGGGGGTGGTGTCGCTGGCCGCTGCCTTCGCCATCCCCCTCACCACCCTCAGCGGGGCCGCCTTCCCCGGTCGCGCCGAGATTCTGTTCCTGACCTTCGTGGTCGTGGTCGGCACCCTGCTGTTGCACGGGCTGACCTTGCCGTGGGTGATCGGCAAGCTCGGTGTGCGCGCCGATGCGCAGGCCCAGGCGGACGCGGTCGCCGAGGCCGCCGCGCATCAGGAGGCGGCCACGGTGTCGATCACCCGGCTCGACGACCTGCTCGCCGACGGTGCGGTCAGCGTGGTGCACGACCAGGCGGGGGACGTGCTGCGGGGGTGGGCGCAGCGCCGCAGCAACGCGGCGTGGGAACGGCTGGGCCGCGACGACGTAGAGCTGGGCGAGAGCCCCGCCGCGGCCTTCCGGCGGCTGCGCCGGGAGATGCTGGCCGCGGAGCGCGAGGTGCTCATCGCCCACCGAGACGCCGACCGCATCGACGACGAGGTGCTGCGCCGAATGCTGCGCGAACTCGACCTGGAGGAGGCGATGTTGATGCGCTAGCGCGTGCCGTCAGGTCTCCAGCGTCGGGAAACCTCACGTGCGCAGCACGTCCTGCCGAACGATGGTCTGTTCGCGGCCCGGCCCTACCCCGACGCAGGACACCCTGGCTCCGGCCAGCTCTTCGATGCGCAGCACGTAGTCCTGCGCGGCGCGGGGCAGCTCGTCGAAGGTGCGGCAGTGCGTGATGTCCTCGAACCACCCGGGCATCGGCTCGTACACCGGCACCGCGTGGTGGAGATCGGTCTGGGTCATGGGCATGTCGTCGGTGCGCACCCCGTCGACGGTGTAGCCGACGCAGATCGGCACCGACTCCAGCGAGGACAGCACGTCGAGCTTGGTCAGGAAGTAGTCGGTGATGCCGTTGACCCGGGTGGCGTAGCGGGCGATGACGGCGTCGAACCAGCCGCAGCGGCGTAACCGCCCGGTGGTCACCCCGATCTCCCCGCCGGTCTTGCGCAGGTACTCCCCCCACTCGTCGGTGAGCTCGGTGGGGAACGGTCCGGACCCCACCCGGGTGGTGTAGGCCTTGAGGATGCCCAGCACCGCGGTGATCCGGGTCGGCCCGATCCCCGAGCCCACCGCGGCGCCCCCCGCGGTGGGGTTGGAGGAGGTGACGAACGGGTACGTGCCGTGGTCGACGTCGAGCAGGGTGCCCTGGCTGCCTTCCAGCAGCACCGTATCCCCCCGCTCCAGCGCCCGGTTCAGCTCCAGGCGGGTGTCGGCGATGCGGTGGCTAAACCCCTCAGCCTGGGTCAGCACCTCGGCCACCACCTGGGCCGGGTCCAGCGCGCGGCGGTTGTAGATCTTGCTCAGCACCTGGTTCTTGAACTCGAGTGCGGCCTCGACCTTCTGGGTCAGAATCTTCTCGTCCAGCACGTCAGCCACCCGGACCCCGACCCGGGCGATCTTGTCTTGATAGGCCGGGCCGATGCCGCGGCCGGTGGTGCCGATCTTGGCGTTGCCCAGGAACCGTTCGGTGACCTTGTCGATCGCCACGTGATAGGGCATCAGCAGGTGCGCGTCGGCGGACAGCAGCAGTCGGCTGGTGTCCACCCCGCGCTTCTCCAGCCCGGCCAACTCGTCCAGCAGCACACCGGGGTCGACGACCACCCCGTTGCCGATCACGTTCATCACACCGGGAGTCAGGATGCCCGACGGGATCAGGTGCAGCGCGAAGTCCTGGCCGTCGGGCAGCACCACTGTGTGTCCGGCGTTGTTGCCACCCTGGTAGCGCACCACCCACTGCACCCGCCCACCCAGCAGGTCGGTGGCCTTACCCTTGCCCTCGTCACCCCACTGCGCTCCGATCAGCACTATCGCCGGCATGAGCTACTCCCCACCACGAATGGACGCCAGTGCAGGATGGGCGTCAGCGGCCCGGGACGGGCGCCCGCAGAACCCTAGACCAGGAGGTGACGTGGGCAGTCCCCACCGACCGACGACGGTGCTGTGCTGCGGCAGCGTCGACATCCCCCGCGAACTCGCCGGGTCGCGGGTGCTGCGGTGCCCGTCGCGTCCCGAGCGCGCCGAGGTGGACGCGGCGCTGGCGGGGTCGCAGCGCGTGATCGTGGTGGGGGACGACGCCGACCTCGCTGCGGTGCTCACCCGGCTGTTGCACACCGCGCGGTTGGACGTGCAGCTGGCCCATGTCGCCCCCGCCGCCACCGCCGGAACCCGGGTGTGGGGCTTGCCGCACGGGGCCAAGGCGGCTGCGCTGGCGCTGACCGGTACGGCGACCCCCGCTGCCCTGCTGCGCGATGATCACGGCGGTGTGCTGGTCGGCGCCGGGATTCTGCGCGGGGTGGCGGGGGCGGCGCTGCGGGGTGAGGCCTACGCCGATGACACCTTGGTGTTCTCCGGCACGGTGAGCGAACTGCGGGTGCGCCCCTACGCCCAGGGCCCGGGGCTGCAGGTGGTGGCGGTGCCGGTTTCCCGGCTGCGCCGCGGATTGCGGCGGTGGGCCGGGGAGCGGCTACCTCGCCCCACCCGGGTGCACTCCGGCGCGGCAACCGGTCGAGCCCTGCAGGTGGGCTCGACCGGCTGTGAGGTCACCCGGGACACGGTGGAGTTGGGCCGGGTGGTGCCCCGGTGGGCGTTCTACCGGCACCCCCACGATTGGCTGCTGGTCCGGCCCGGCTGAGGGAGAGGGCCACTCGGGTAGGTCCCAGGGACTGTGGCGCACGACACAATTGCCCGTGTGCGCGCTGGTGAGCGTGTCCCGAGCAGCGGGTCACGGCCGCGACGCACCTGAGATCTGCTCAACGAGGAGCATGACCATGACCGCCACGAACGTTCCCGGGCATTCCGCCGAGGTTCCCAGCGCTGAACAGACCACCACCCGCGCGGTGCCTTCGGTGCCGGAGAGGCCGACCGGCTGCAGGCGATGGCGCACGAGGTGCCCGTCGTCGATGTGGCCGCAACCGGGCGCAACCCGGCCCTACTGGGGCTGCCGACCTTCATCGTCGGGGCGCTTGCGCTGGGTCTGACACTGACCGGTTACGTACCCGCCGCCGCCGGCGCGCTGCGGTCTTCGGGACGTTCGCTGGCTTCTGGCTCAGCTACGCCGTGTTGGTGCTGGGGCTGACCCACAACTGGTTCGGCATCGCGGCCGCCGACGTAGCGGGCACCCAGGAGGTGTTCCTCATCTCCTGGTTGGCGGCCGTGGTCGTCCTGACGTTGGTGACGCGGCGCCTGCCCCTGGCGTTCACCATCATGTTCACGCTGGTGGCCCTAGCCTTGGTCTTCGTCCTGTACGGCACGTTGCAGGCTTCGGCGGCGGCAGCTCAGGTCGGCGGTGTTCTGGTGTTCGGGTTCGCCCTCGTCGGGGTGTACCTGTTCGCCGATGCGATCGGTCAGGCGACCGGGGCCAAGGCCTTGCCGCTGGGCACGCCGGTGCTGCACTAGCAACCCCGCTTCCTAGGAAGACGCTGAGGCCGTATGCGCATCGACCCCCACCAGGATGACCTCGCATCACGCTGTTGATGACGTGATGCTGGCCGGCTAGCCTCGGATCGTGCGAACCACGCTGACCCTCGACGACGACGTTGCGGCCGCCTTGGCGCGGCGTCGGGCCGAGCGCGGCACTGGGCTGCGCTTGGAGGTGAACGAGTTGCTCCGCGCTGGCTTGTCCGCCGCCAGCCAACCCGCGGCGCATCCGGGTGAGACCTACGAGCTGCCCACCTTTGATCCCGGTCGCTCCCTTCTCTCTGATCACCAGGCGATGAAACAGCTGCTCGACGATGAGGATATCCAGCGGGCGGTGCGGCACTTCTCGTGATCCTCGTCGATGTCAACCTCCTCGTCGACGCGACGATGACCTCCGCACGCGACCACGAGGCCGCGCGGTCCTGGCTGCAGAGTCGCCTGACTGCATCGGCCCGGGTCGGACTGCCGTGGGCCTGCCTCACCGGATTCGTCCGCGTTGTTGGGCAACCGCGCGCCTGGGAGCGACCGCTACCCGTGGACGGAGCCATAGCTGTGGTGCGCTCCTGGCTCTCACGCCCTTGCACGTGGATACCCGAACCGGGACCCAAGCATCTCGACACACTCGACGCGCTGCTCGGGACCCAGCCATCGGTCCGGCTCGTCACGGACGCTCATCTCGCGGCCATCGCCATCGAACATGGCCTGGAACTCCTCAGTCGCGATCGTGACTTTGCCCGCTGGTCCGACCTCGGTCTCCGCTCCCGCGATCCATTGGCCTAACGCCGAACTGCGGTGCTGACCCACCGACGTCTCCGCTACATCCGTCGTCGGCTTACTTGACTACCGGCCCGGGTCGTTGCCGTACTCGACGGTGACGTACGCCCCAGGACCTACCGGTCGTCTACGTCTACTGGCGAAAACTCCGTGACGTCCACCGCCGGTGGCACAGCGGGGTGCGGCACCGTGGGTGGCAAACTCGCCAGGGCGGATATCCGGCCGGCACCCGCGGCTTGCAGCAGATCGACGACGGTGGACCGCAACTGAGCGACCACCACCCGCACGGACAGCCCCCCGTCGACACCGAGGTCCGCGCTCAGCCCGGCCGCCACCGCTCGCAACGCCGTCGCAGCAGTACCGAGCCGGGTTACTGAGCCGGGTTCAGAACGCACGATCGACGCCAGCAGTCCTACCGCGTCGGCCAGTTCCCGCAGCCGGACCGCGATGCGTTCGTCCACCAGCTCGTCGTCGCGCACCGCCACTAGCGCCCGCCGGGCGAGCACCCGCACGTTGCGTGCGGCGTTGTCGACCGGGCTGGTCATGGCCTGCAGCCGGGCAACCCGGTCGCGGGATCGCCACCGAAGCGGGGCAATCTGCGCGATTTCGCGGCCTGCGGCCAGGTCGCCGCGCAGTGCATCCAGGGTGGCCTGGGTGCCTCGGGCGCGTTGCAGGGCGGCCTCGACGGTGGTGCCGTCGCGGCCGTCTAACCCGGTCGCGACCCCCCGCAACGCGGCGCCGAGCGCGTCCAGCACCGCGGCACCGTCGCGGCGCGCCGCGCGCAGCGGGTCCACCGGCACCACCGCCATCACCAGCAGCGCCACCACCCCGCCGACCAGCGCGTCCAGGGCCCGCGCGGGGCCGCCAGCCTGTCCGGGGGGCAGCAGAGTGGCCACCAGCACCGCCGAGGAACCTGCCTGCAGGGTGATCATCGGGCCGCCGTCCAGCAGCACTGCCGCCGCCATCGCCAGGGCCACCACCAGCCCGATCTGCCAGGCCCCAGTGCCGATCGCCGTGATCAGCAGGTCGGCGATGAGGATCCCGACACTGACTCCCACCACCAGCTCCACCGAGCGGCGCAGCCGTGACCCCAAGGACACCCCCAGGCACAGGATGGCCGCGATCGGCGCGAAGAACGGACGCGTGTGGCCGACCACATCGGTGGCCACCACCCAGGCCAGAGACGCCGCCAGCGCGCATTGCAGCACCGGCAGGGCCGCGGTCCGCAGACGCTGCCACCGCACTCGTACCTGTACCTGGACGCGGGCGGTCCTCACGTGAGTTGCACCGCCCGGGTCAGCGGGTCAGCGCACACCGAGCGGGGCGGCCGCGGCGGGGTCGCAGTCGTCCAGCAGGTCCAGGGTGCGCGTCTGCTCGTCGAGCTCGCCGATGGCCGTGGCGGCCCGGTTCAGTGCGGCCACGCTGCGCAGGAAACCCCGGTTGGGTTCGTGGGAGTAGGGCACCGGGCCGAAACCCTTCCAACCGTTGCGCCGCAGCTGGTCCAGGCCGCGGTGATAACCGGTGCGGGCGTACGCGTACGCCTGCACGGGCTCGTTCGCGGCCAGCGCGCTCTCGGCGAGGGTTGCCCAGGCGACGCTGGCCGCGGGGTGCGCCGAGGCGACGGCCGTGGGGTCCTCACCGGCCGCCAAGGCCGATTCCGCGTCCGGGTCACCGGGCAGCAGGGTGGGCTGGGGTCCGAGGAGGTCGTGCTGGTGCGGGTTCATCGGCCCATCATCCCTTGCTGGCCTACCCCTTCGCGTTGTGTACAGATAACGCGGCCCGCAAGGGCACCGGGACCGCGTTATCTGTACACAACGCGGGAAAGGGCGGGGTCAGCCGGCGATCATCCGCCCGGCCGAATGCAGGTCCGCGCACGCTACGGCCACCCGCGCCGCCATCGAGGTCTCGGCCAGCTTCAGGTACACCCGCGGGTCGTAGGCCTTCTTGCTGCCCACCTCGCCGTCCACCTTCAGCACCCCGTCGTAGTGGCAGAACATGTGCCCGGCGATCGGCCGGGTGAACGCATACTGGGTGTCGGTGTCGACGTTCATCTTCACCACGCCGTACGTCAGCGACTCCTCGATCTCGCTGGTGAGCGACCCCGAACCACCGTGGAACACCAGGTCGAACGGTTTGGCGTCCTCGGCCAGGCCCAGCTTGGCCGCCGCGACCCGCTGACCCTCGGCGAGCACCTCCGGGCGCAGCTTCACGTTGCCCGGCTTGTACACCCCGTGCACGTTGCCGAAGGTCGCGGCCAACAGGTAGCGCGACCCAGCGTCCCCCTGCCCGAGCGCGTCAATGGTCTGCTCGAAGTCCCCCGCGGTGGTGTAAAGCTTGTCGTTGATGTCGTTGTCCACACCGTCCTCTTCGCCCCCGACCACCCCGATCTCGATCTCGAGGATGATCCGCGCGGCCGCGGCGGCGGCGAGCAGGTCCTTGGCGATCGTGAGGTTCTCCTGCATCGGTACTGCGGAGCCGTCCCACATGTGGCTCTGAAACAACGGCGCCCGACCGGCCTGCACGCGCTTCCTGCTCAGCGCGATCAGCGGACGGACGTAGGTGTCCAACTTGTCCTTGGGGCAGTGATCGGTGTGCAGGGCCACTGTCACCGGGTACTTCTCGGCGACGACGTGCGCGAACTCGGCCAGGGCGACGGCACCGATGACCATGTCCTTGACCCCGGTGCCGGAGGCGAACTCCGCGCCGCCGGTGGAGAATTGGATGATGCCGTCGCTTTCGGCGTCGGCGAAGCCGCGCAGCGCAGCATTGAGCGACTCCGAGGAGGTCACGTTGATCGCGGGATAGGCGAAACCGCCGGCCTTGGCGCGGTCCAGCATCTCGGCGTAGACCTCGGGGCTCGCGATGGGCATGGTGGCGGTCCTCCAACGGCGGGACGGGCAGGCGGGCGCGTTCGGCACTGAGTATGGCAACCCGGGCGCCGCGCGTCGCCGTCGGCGGGCCCGGTGGTCGGTATCGTCGTGCTGGTGACCTCCGCCGGTACCGCCACCCTTGCCCTGGGGCCTCAGTTCTTGCAGCCCAACTACCTGCTCGAGAACTTCGGCTTGATCGGCCTGCTGCTCATTGTGTTCGCCGAGTGCGGGTTGCTGGTGGGGTTCTTCCTGCCAGGGGACTCCCTGCTGTTCACTGCCGGGCTGATCGCGACCGGGACGGCGGTGCTGGCCGGTAACCCCGTCTCGGCCGTCGCCCCGCTGTGGGTGCTACTGGTGACGGTGCCGCTGGCGGCCATCGCCGGCGACCAGCTGGGGTATTTCATCGGACGCAAGAGCGGCCCAGCCGTCTTCGCCAGGGACGACTCCCGATTCTTCAAACGCAGGTACGTCACTGACGCGCACGAGTTCTTCGAGCGGCACGGCGGCAAGGCGATCGTGCTGGCCCGGTTCGTCCCGATCATCCGCACGTTCATGCCGGTGACCGCCGGGGTCGCGCATATGCGCTACCGCACCTTTCTCGCCTACAACGTCGCCGGCGGGGTGCTGTGGGGGGTAGGGGTCACCACCCTCGGCTACTTCCTGGGCCAGATCAGCTTCGTCAGCAAGAATATCGAGTTCATCCTGGTGTTCATCGTGCTGCTGTCGGTCATGCCCATTCTCGTGCAGGTGCTGCGAAACCGTCGCACCCGGCGGCGACAGGCACCCGAGCCGACCGACCGCGGCGCCACCTCGGCGTAGGTCGGGAGCATGCCGCAGGCTTCTCCCCTCACCCAACTCGAGACCGCAGGACCGCTGCTGGTCTGGGTCGTGGTGCTGGCGTTCGTCTTCGTCGAGTGCGCGTTTCTCGTCGGGCTGTTCCTGCCGGGCGATTCACTCCTGCTGACCGCGGGGGTCGTCCTGGCCGCGAACTCCAGCGCCCCAGCGGCCTGGGCGTTGGCGGTGGTGGCGACGCTGGTGGCCATCCTGGGCAACCAAGTGGGGTACCGGATCGGGCGACGCGCCGGCGGGCGGGTGCTGACCCGCTCGGGGGGCCGGGTCCTGACCAGACGCAACGTCGAACGGGCCAGCGCGCTGATGCAGCGGCACGGGTTCTGGGCGGTGGTGGCCGCACGGTGGATCCCCTGGGTGCGCACCCTGGCGCCGATGCTGGCAGGTGCCGCTCGAATGGACGCCCGCCGCTACACGCTCGCCAGCGCTATCGGTGCGATCGCCTGGGTGCCGACCCTGGTGCTGCTCGGCTTCTACGGGGCGGGCTTCCTTGACCGGGTGCCGTGGCTGCTGCCCACTGTGGTCACGGTGTTCACCGTGCTGGTAGTGCTTGGGACGGTGATCGGGCTGGTGCGCTATCGCCAGGAACTGCGGCGGCCGGTGGAGGCCGATCCGGTCGGTGTGCCGACGCTGCCCGGGCACGACTACCTCTGAACGGCACCCGTCGGTGGGCAGCCCAGGTATCGGGGGAGCCCGGCCGACGTCAGCACCACCGGTCAGGACCGCACCCGATTGCATTGCGCCTGCACCTCGGCGGGCACGTTCACGCTGAACCCGAGGATCCGAGGGTGCGGTCGGCACACCGCATCGGTGAGGGCCGCGCGTTGGGTGAACACGAACCCGGCCGCCAGCAGCGCCACCGCGACCACCAGCACTTTGCCCACGATGGCCTTGATCACCAGCACCGCCAGAACCCCCACGACCAGCAGCGCGATCAGCAGTACCAGGCTGACCGCTCGGGCCGTCGCGAAGTCCACCCCCCGGACGCTACCGGCACGGAATCGCTCAGCCATCCGCCTCGGGTTCGGACTGCTCGGGTTCGGACTGCTCGGGTTCGCGGCAGACCCGGGTGGCGGCCTCCAGCAGCATCCACGCCGACAGCTGGACCGAGAGATCACCTTCATCGGCTGCGTTGGTGCGGGATGGCACCTGTGACGGGCCGGTCCAGTCCCGCCCGAACACCGCACCACAGGGGGTCTGCGCCCGCCGCGCCCACACTGCGCGGGCCGAGCACAACACCAGCCGGGTCGCGGTCGTCCGGGTCCGGTCGTCTTGCGCGGTGGCGCCAGGCAGGGCGGTGGCGACCAGCGCCAGATAACGGGCGAGGATGCCGGTGAACAACCCGCCGTCGCCGCCGCCATGGGTGTGCAGCACCCCGTCGTCGCTGAGACGTTTCGCGACCGCGGCCACCAATCGGTGCACCCGGTGGGCATGCCGGGCTGCCCCGGTGCGTCGCGCCAGCTCGGTTTCCGCGCCCAGCACGACCCCCTGGTTGTAGCTGTAGATGGTGCCTTCCAGCACCCCGCCGGGGCGCAGCCCGTCGATCGCCAGCGCGGTCACCGGGTCGATCAACCGGCTCTCGATCCAGTCGGCGGTGGCCGTGGCTCGCGCCACCTCACCCGTGCGGGCCAGCAGGATCGCCGCCGGCCCGTTCGCCGGGACGTTGCGGAAGTCGTCACCGCGGCGCCACGGGATGCCTCCGCCGGCCTCCGTCGACCAGCCCTGCAGCAGGGTGGCGGTCAGCGTGGCCAGCGCCACCGGGTGCCGCACCCCGGCCACCACGTCCGCCCGTTGCAGCGCCAACCCCAGCCAGGCCATGTCGTCGTAGTAGTCGTTGCCCCAACCGCGCAGGTTGCGCAGCCGGTGCCCGCGGGCCAGCGCGACGATGCGGGCGCGGCGGCGGGTGTCCGGGCTGCGCTCGAAGGCGTCCACGGCGCAGTCCAACAGGTGCGCCTGCCACCAGTAGTCCCACCGGCCGAACAACCGAGCCGCCGGGGTGGCTGGGCTGCGGACCACGCCCAGCGCGGTGCCGGGCAGACCCCACAGCCGCCGGACGTGGCGAGCCAGGACGGCCGCCTCCGCCGCATCCGCGCGGGCCGACCAGATCTCCTGCACACCCCGATCCTGCCTGCCGCGGTGTTGTTGGCGCCGATGGGTGCGCGCTGACGCCGCCGCGCTCACACCGCCGCGCTCACCACGCCGCGCCCAGGTCGGCGTGCTGGCGCACCCAGGCGTGCATGGCGATGCCCGCCGCCACTCCGGCGTTGATGCTGCGGGTGGAGCCGAACTGCGAGATGGACACGGTTATGGCTGCGGACGCCCGGGCGTCGTCGCTGATTCCGGGACCTTCCTGACCGAACAGCAGCAGGCACCGCCGTGGCAGCGTCGCCGTCTCCAGGGCGACTGCACCGGGGGTGTTGTCCACCGCCACCAGGTGCAGGCCCTGCGCGTCGGCGTAGGCCGCGAGCGCGGTCACGTCCGGGTGGTGGTGGATGTGCTGATATCGATCGGTGACCATGGCTCCGCGCCGGTTCCAGCGCCTGCGACCGACGATGTGCACCGCGGCCGCACCGAAGGCGTTGGCGGTGCGGACGACGGTGCCGATGTTCGCGTCGTGACCGAAGTTCTCGATCGCCACGTGCAGCGGGTGTCGGCGGGTGTCGAGGTCGGCCACGATCGCGGCCAACCGCCAATACCGGTACGCGTCGACGACGTTGCGCCGGTCACCGGTGCGCAGCAACTCGGGGTCGTAGCGGGCGTCGGTTGGCCAGGTGCCCGGCCAGGGTCCGACACCTACCGGCGCGGGCGTCCACTCCGTCGGCCCACCGGGTTCGCTCACTGCGGCAGTGTGCCGTGCCAGGATCCTGGGGTGCACACCGTTGGCAGCTGCCCGTGTCGGTGATCTTGCTGGTCCGTCACGGGCAGGCCTCGTTCGGCGCCGAGGACTATGACGTGTTGTCCCCGCGCGGTGTCCGTCAGGCGCAGGTGCTCGGGGCGTCGCTGGCCGCACGCGGAATTCGGTTGGATCGCGCGGTGTGCGGTGGCCTAGCCCGCCAGCGCGACACCGCCCGTGCCGCGCTAGCCGCCGCCGGTCCGGAGGTGGCCGGAGCCGACCTCGCGCTGACGGTCGACCGGCGCTGGGACGAGTACGACCACACGCCGGTGTACGACGGGTTCGCCGCCGACGCCGGTCCTAACCTGCTCGCCGACGCTGCCGAGGCCGCACGGGGCTTCCAGGAGCGCCTGGAGGTGGCCTTGTTGGGGTGGTCCGGCGGGGCGGTGGACACCGGTTTGCGGCCGGACTGGGCCCGGTTCAGCACCGACGTGCACGCCGCGACGGTGGAAGTGGCCGACGGCCTGGGCAGCGGGGCCACCGCGGTGGTGTTCACCTCCGGCGGGGTGATCAGCGCGGTCTGCGCCCGGCTGCTCGCCCTGCCCCCGGCAGCGGTGGTGGCGTTCAACCGGGTGACGGTGAACGCCGGGATCACCAAGGTGGTGCACGGACGGCGGGGCTTGACGTTGGTGTCGTTCAACGACCACGCGCACTTCGAGGGCCCGAACGCGGGGCTGCTCACCTACCGCTGACGCCCCCGCCGCCCGCCGCACCTGGCGCCCGCCGCCGCCCGTCCCCACCGCTGCCCCGCCGCTGCCCCACCGCTGCCCCGCCGCTGCCCCACCGCTGCCCCGCCGCTGCCCCGCCGCTGCCCCGCCGCTGTTGGTAGCGGTTACAGACCGCCGCACCGCTAGTTGGTGGTACTTGCAGTACCCCCATCAGGCCAGGTGCAGGTCCGCCAGCGACAGCACCGACCGATACGCCAGACCCTGCGCGGCGATCACCGCCTCCGCCCCCGTCGCCCGGTCGACCACCGTGGCCACCCCCACCACGTCGGCGTCCAGCTCGCGCAGTGCAGCGACCGCGGCCAGCGGCGATGCACCGGTCGTGGTGGTGTCCTCCACGACCAGCACCCGCCGCCCGGCCACCTGTGGGCCTTCCACCTGCCGCTGCATGCCATGCGTCTTGGCCGCCTTGCGCACCACGAACGCGTCCAACGGGCGCCCCGGCGCGTGCAGCACGGCCGCGGCCACCGGGTCGGCCCCCAACGTCAACCCTCCGACCGCGGCGTAGTCCCAATCCGCGGTCAACTCGCGCAGCAGCCGCCCGATCAGCGGCGCCGCGGCGTGGTGCAGGGTCGCCCGCCGCAAATCGACGTAGTAGTCCGCCTCCGCGCCCGAGGACAGCGTGACCGCCCCACGCACCACCGCCAGCTCGCGGACCAGCGCGGCGAGCTCGGCGCGTGCGCAGGGGTCTAATGGCGGCGCGGTGTTCGGCGGCGCGGTGTTCGGCTCGGCGTGCACCCCACGACCGTACCCAGGACCCGGCATCACACCAGCAGGTCGGCGCGCGCAGCAGTCGGCTCGACCAGCTCGGCGTTGGCGGCGTCCGAGCCCAGGGCATGCGCGCGGGCCGCAGCCGGTGACCGCCCGAAACGCTGGTGCCGTGCGATCAGCCGGCGCTCCCGCACCCCCCGCGAGGACTGCACGAACCAGCACTCGGTGAGCAGCGAGCGCACCTGGTCCCAGGGCGGTACCCCCAGCAGCAGATAGTTGCCCTCCACGACGACCAGCGGCACCTGCGTCGGCACGGCCAGTGCCCCCGCGACGGCCTCGTCCACAGCTCGGTCGAACACCGGCGCGTACACGGTGTGCGGCCCGGGCCCGCTCAGGCGTTGGAGCAGCGCAACGAATCCGTGCGCGTCGAAGGTGTCCGGGGCGCCCTTGCGATCGGTCCGCCCGAGTCGACGCAGTTCGGCGTTGGCGAGGTGGAACCCGTCCATCCCCACCACCGCGACCTGCGCGGCTCCGAGCTCACGGGCCACGGACATCGCCAGGCTGGACTTGCCGGACCCGGGTGACCCGGTAATTCCCAGCAGTGCTCGACCACCCCCCGCCCGCACCGTCTGCACAAGGTCAGCGGCTCGCGCGCCGAGCGTTGCGGCACTCACCCGGCCCGCACTCACCCGGCCCGCACTCACCCGGCCCGCACTCACCCGGCCGGTCGGTCGGCGCCACGCGGTTGCTCGCCCACTGGGGCACGCTGCTCGCCCACCGGGGCAGTGGGCTCGCCCGCCGCCGACAACCGCTCTTCCACCCGCCAGCCCTGGCCGGCCGCTGGGGCGCGCAGCCGTTCGGCGAAGCGGACCAGCACCTCCACCGTCTCCTCCCACCGCCGGCGCTCAGCATTCACCGGCAATGCCGCCAGCACCCACCCGCATTCTGCCCACAGCACGTCCACGTCCGCCCCGGCGGAGTCGGCCACCGCGATCAGCTGCTCGTCGAGCACCCGCCGGGCGGCCTCCAGGTCGGTGGTGAACGCGTAGCGGGTCCCTACCTGACCGAGCAGGTCGGTTGCCGAACTGGTGGGCCGGGCGGCTGAGGCCAGCCGCAGCTCCAGCACCGGCACCGTCGACGGCGCACGCAACGCCAGCACGATGGCGTTCACCCGACCCTCGCGCATCAGGTCCAACATCAGCAGGGGCACGCCGGCGTACTCCCCCACGACGACGTCGCGTGCGGTGGCGGGGCCGCCCTCGGCCAGGGCGCCGTGCGTCCACTTCCCGGCCCGCACCGGGTCCGTCGGCGTCGGCCGCATGCCGTGGGAACGGGCCCAGTCACGACGCAACTGGGCCGGGAGTTCGCGGCGGCGGCTGTCGACGCTGAGCAGCACCGCCCCCGCCGCCATGGCCACGGCGGCGACGGCGAAGAACACCACCGGCGTCACGGACCTGAGCTTATCGGCCGCAGCGGCACCGCGGGGGCCACAGCGGGGCTCAGACGAACGCGCCGAATCCGGTGGCCGCGCGGGCGACGATGAGGGAGTTCACTTCGCGGGTGCCTTCGTAGGAGTACAGCGCCTCGGCGTCCAGGAAGAACCGGGCCACGTCGTACTCCAGCAGGATGCCGTTGCCGCCGAGCACCTCCCGCGCCCATTGCACGGTCTCCCTGGTCGTGGTGGTGCAGAACATCTTCGCCATCGACGCCTGCTGCTCACTGACCCCACCGGCGTCCTGCAGCTGAGACAGCCGCGCGGCGACGCATTGACTGGCGGTGATGTTGGCCAGCATCCGGCTGAGCAGGTCCTGCACCAGTTGGAAGCTCGCGATCGGCTGGCCGAACTGTTGACGTTGCACGGCATAGGTCAGCGCGTGTTCGTAGGCACCCATCGCACAGCCCACCGAGTTCCAGGCCACCCCGGCGCGGGTGGCCTTGAGCACCCGGGCGGTGTCGGCGAAGGAGTTGGCGTTCTGCAACCGGTTGGCCTCGGGCACCCGCACCTCCTGCAGGCGCAGCACCGCGTTCTCCACGCTGCGCAGCGCGATCTTGTCCTGGATGTTCTCCGCGCTGAAGCCCTCGGTGGGGGTCTGCACGAGGAAACCCTTGACCTCGTCGTCGGCGGTGTCCCGCGCCCAGATGACGACCAGGTCGGCGAAGGTGCCGTTGCCGATCCACTTCTTCTCCCCGGTCAGCACCCAGCTGTCCCCGTCGCTGGTGGCCGTGGTCTGCAGCCCCTGCGCGACCCCCGACCCGACCTCCGGCTCGGTCAACCCGAACGCCCCGATGCTTTCCCAGCTCAGCATCGACGGGACGAACCGGGTTTGCTGTTCGGTGGAGCCGCACAACATCACCGAGCCCAGCGCCAACCCGCTGTGCACCCCGAAGAAGGTGCCGACGGAGGCGTCCACCCGGCACAGTTCCTGGGCCACCAGGCCGCTGAGCAGGCTGCTGCCGCCGGGGCATCCGTGCCCGGTGTAGGACAGCCCGGCGATGCCCAGGTCACGGAAACCCGCGACGAGGTGACGAGGGAACTCCCCGCGCAGCCAGTACTCGTTGGCGATGGGCGCGACCTCAGCGTCCATGAACGCCGTGACCCGGTCCAGCACGGCCCGCTCGTCAGGTCCCAGCAGACCCTTGATGTCGTAGAAGTCCGCGGCCGCGGCGAGCGGGTCGACGGCGCCCTGCGGATGCTCGGTGCTGTGCGGTGCGCTCACGGCGGACTCCTGCTGCTCGGGGTGCGGTGCGTCGACCCTGGCACAGCCATCCCACCGGCACCCAGCGCAGCCCCCGACCGAGCTCCTACCCCAGCTCGAGGTGCTCCCCGCCGGGCGCCACGTGTACCGCCACCACCGATCCTTCCGCCACGTCGCCGGCCAGCAGCGCCTTGGCCAGCTGGTCGCCGATGGCGCTGGCCACCAACCGCCGTAACGGTCGGGCCCCGTAGACCGGGTCGAATCCGCGCTGGGCCAACCACAACCGCGCCCCCGGGGAGACGTCCAACGTCAGTCGCCACGCCTGCAACCGCCGCGCCAGCACCTCCAACTGGATGTCCACGATGGACTCCAGGTCGGTCTCGCTGAGCGCGTCGAAGACGATCACGTCGTCCAGGCGGTTGACGAACTCCGGTTTGAACGCCCGTCGCACCGCGTCGCGCACCTGCTCCTCGGTGCCCCCCGCCCCCAGGTTGGAAGTGAGCACCAGGATGGTGTTGCGGAAGTCCACCGTGCGGCCCTGTCCGTCGGTGAGCCGGCCTTCGTCCAGCACTGCGAGCAGCACGTCGAACACGTCGGGGTGCGCCTTCTCGACCTCGTCGAACAGCACCACCGTGTACGGGCGCCGCCGCACCGCTTCGGTGAGCTGGCCCCCGGCGTCGTACCCGACGTACCCCGGGGGCGCCCCGACGAGTCGGGCCACCGAGTGCTTCTCGGCGTACTCGCTCATGTCGATGCGCACCATCGCGCGTTCGTCGTCGAACAGGAAGTCCGCCAGCGCCTTTCCCAGCTCGGTCTTGCCGACCCCGGTGGGCCCCAGGAACAGGAACGACCCGGTGGGCCGGTTCGGGTCCGACACCCCGGCCCTGGCCCGGCGCACCGCGTCGGACACCGCGGTCACGGCCGCGCGCTGACCGACCACCCGGGCGCCGAGCACCTCCTCCATGCGCAGCAGTTTCGCGGTCTCGCCTTCCAGCAGGCGACCGGCCGGGATGCCGGTCCAGGCCGCCACCACGTCGGCGACGTCATCAGGGCCGACCTCCTCTTTGAGCAGCAGCGGGCCGTCGGAGGCGGTGGCCTCGGTGGCCTGGGCCAGCTCGCGCTCCACACCGGGGATCAGGCCGTAGCGCAGTTCAGCGGCCCGGCCCAGGTCGCCGTCGCGTTCGGCCCGCTCGGACTCCCCGCGCAGCGACTCCAGACGCTCCTTGAGTGCCCGCACGGCCTCGATGGCACCCTTCTCGTTGGCCCAGCGGGTGCTCAGCTCGTCCAGGCGTTCCCTGGCGTCGGCCAACTCGGCCCGCAGGGTGGCCAGCCGCTGGACGGACGCGGCGTCGGTCTCGTTCGCCAGTGCCACCTCCTCGATCTCCAACCGGCGCACCACCCGCTCGACCTCGTCGACTTCCACCGGGCGGGAGTCGATCTCCATGCGCAACCGCGACCCCGCCTCGTCGACCAGGTCGATGGCTTTGTCGGGCAGGAACCGGGAGGTGATGTAGCGGTCGCTGAGGGTCGCCGCGGCCACCAGGGCGGAGTCCGTGATCCGCACCCCGTGGTGCACCTCGTATCGTTCTTTGAGCCCGCGCAGGATGCCCACGGTGTCGGCCACGCTGGGCTCACCCACCAGGACCTGCTGGAAGCGACGCTCCAGTGCGGCGTCTTTCTCGATGTGTTTGCGGTATTCATCGAGGGTGGTCGCACCGACCAACCGCAGCTCGCCGCGGGCCAGCATGGGCTTGATCATGTTGCCGGCGTCCATTGCTGACTCGCCCGTCGCACCGGCCCCAACGATGGTGTGCAGCTCGTCGATGAAGGTGATCACCTCCCCCGCGCTCGCGGTGATGTCGGCGAGCACCGCCTTCAGGCGCTCCTCGAACTCCCCGCGGTACTTGGCGCCGGCCACCATCGACCCCAGGTCCAGCGCGATGACCCGGCGCCCACGCAGGCTGTCCGGCACGTCCCCGGCGACGATCCGCTGCGCGAGGCCCTCGACGATGGCCGTCTTGCCCACCCCGGGTTCGCCGATCAGCACCGGGTTGTTCTTGGTGCGACGGGACAGCACCTGCACCACCCGGCGGATCTCGGTGTCGCGGCCGATCACCGGGTCCAGGTCGCCGGCGCGGGCCTGGGCGGTGAGGTCGGTGCCGTATTTTTCCAGTGCCTGGTAGCTGCCTTCCGGGTCCGGGCTGGTCACCTTCGCCGAGCCACGCACGGTGGTGAACGCCTCCCGCAGCGCCTGCGGGGTGGCGCCCGAGGTTTTCAGCAATGCCGCCGCGTCACTGTCGCCCTGGGCTAGCCCGACCAGCAGGTGCTCGGTAGACACGTACTCGTCGCCCATTTCCCCGGCCAACTGCTGGGCGGCGGTGAGGGCGCGGACCGCGGCCCGGTCCAGGGTGGGTGCGCTGACCGCCGCCCCCGCCGCGGTGGGCAACCGCCGCAGCAGCGCCTGCACCTCGGTGCCGATCGCGGCGGGGTCGGCGCCGACGGCCTGCAGCAGCGGTCCGGTGATGCCGTCGGACTGGTTGAGCAGCGCGCCGAGAACGTGCGCCGGGCGTACGTCGGGGTGCCCGGTGGTGGTGGCCGTCTGCACGGCCGCGGACAGCGCCTGCTGGGTCTTGGTGGTGGGGGTGAAGGAGTCCACTGGCGGTCACCTCGTGCTCGGGGGTCAACTCGACGGTCACCAGCTCAACGCCCGCAGAGTTGAGTGAGTTCCGCTCAACTCGCGGCGGGTGACTGGACCGGCGCTGGGACGGCTGTGCGGTTGGGTCTGCCCAGGTGAGGCCGCCGTAGCAGCTCGTAGCGCAGCCTGCTACCTTCGCGTGGTGACGAGGACCATCGCGCAGCGCGAGCTGCGCAACGACAACGCGAAGGTGATCGAGGCCGTCACGGCCGGCGACACCTTCGTCATCACCCGCAACGGTGAACCGGTGGCCGAGCTTCGCCCGATTCGGGCCGGTCGCCGCACCTTCGTCGCCCGCGACGAACTCGCGGAGTTGGCGACAGCCGGCGTGCGCATCGATCGGCGTCAGTTCCGCGCCGACCTCGACGGGGCAATCGATCAGGGACTATGACTGCTGGTCTTCTCGACACCTCCGTGGTCATCGACTGGCACGACCCTGTCGTCGTCGCCGCGCTACCCGATGAGATGGCGATTTCTGCCATCACCGCAGCCGAGCTGGCGGCGGGACCACATCTGGCCGCGACTGCGACGGAGGCGGCGAGGCGGCAGGTTCGGTTGCAGGAAGTCGAATCGAAGCTGGAACCGATCCCGTTCGACGCAGCTGCCGTGCGGAGCTATGGACTCGTCGTCGCCGCCGTCGTCAGCGGAGGAAGGAAGCCGCGGAGCCGATTCGCAGACCTGCTGATTGCCGCGACGGCACACGCCAACCGCCTCGATCTCTACACACGACACGCCGATGACTTCACCGGGCTCGATGGACTCGTCCGCATCATCGCCATCTAACTGCCCGACGAGGACGCTAGTCAGTGCCCGGGTTCGGTCCACGGCCGGTTCTGCCCCACCGCGCCGAAGTGGTCCCCGCCCTTGCGTACTGGGTTGTCGGTACCCCAGGCTCGCACCCGGTCCACCGGCACCATTCTGGGCAGGTGCTTGCGGCAGTGCACGTAGGCCTCGGTCACGCTGACCACCACCCAGCACTCGGCCTGGCGGCCAGCCACTGCCTCGCTGGGCAGCATGGGGTGTTGGGCCCGCAGGTCGGCGTCCTCGAGCACTTCGACGTGGCCGTTGACGTGCAGCCCGATCAGGTCGTCCACCAGGTCCAGGGCCAGCAGGCCGACCCGCGGGTTCTCGGTGAGGTTGCCCAGGCTGGCCATCACCCCGTTGCCGCGGTACTCCGGGTAGGCGATCCTGGTCGGCTCCAGCACCACCACGAACCCCGGCGGGCCGCACCGGATGGAGGAATCGCAGTCGCCGTGGGCGTCGGAGGTGGCCACGAACAGCATCTCGGTGCGCCCCAGGAACTGCTGCATCTCGGGGGTGAGGTGGCTGAGCACCTGGTCGTCGTAGAACCGCCGAGCGCGTGTCACCGAGCCGCGCTGCTGCTGCAGTACGTGCTCACCGGCGGACCCCGGCAGGCCAGTGACCGGGAGGGTAGGCCGGGGTCCTGGGGTGGGCGTCGGAGTGGCGCGGGGGATGAACACCCCACCACGGTGGCACGAGTTGACCTGCCACGGCCAGTGCCCGGGCACGCTCGCGGTCGCGACGAGGGTCCTCGCGGCTAGGCTCGGCGTCCGAGAGTCCACTGCAGCGCTGGAGGGTCCGCGAGCCGATGTCCGAGGTCCCGACGCCAGCACCGCCTTCGGGCCCGACCGTGACGGGCCAAGGCCCCCCGCCCGCCACGCAGCCCGACGCTGCCGAACTGCTGCGCACGCTCTTCGCGACGCTCGCCCCGCGGGCCGACAGTATCGCCCGGCTTTTCTACGCGACGCTGTTCATCTACGACCCGCCCACCCGGGACATGTTCTCGGTGACGATGACCGCCCAGCGCGACCGGCTGGTTGCCGCGTTGTTCCACGTCGTCGGCCTGGCGGACGACCCGGACCGCCTGGTGCCTTTCCTACAGCAGCTCGGTCGTGACCACCGCAAGTTCGGAGTGCGCACCGAGCACTACGCGAGCGTGGGTTACGCACTGGCCGCGTCGGTCCGTGAGCACGCCGGGCAGAACTGGACGCCGCAGCACGAACGGGCGTGGACGCAGACCTACGCCACCATCGCCGGGGCGATGTCCGGCGCGGCCGACGCCGAACGCGGGCCGGCCAGCTGGGGGGCGACCGTGGTGGAGCATCGACGGCTCAGCGATGACCTAGCCGTGCTTCGGCTCACCTCCGACACCCCGGTGCCTCGCGCGGCCGGACAGTACGTCAGCGTGCAGGTCCCGCAGCGGCCCCGGATGTGGCGGTGGTTGTCACCGGCGAACGCACCCGGGGTAGACGCCGATTTGCTGTTCCACGTCCGCGCGGTGCCCGGCGGCTGGGTCAGCCGCTCGATCGTGGCCCACACCCAGGTCGGTGACCGGTGGCTGGTGGGTCCGGCGCTGGGCCTTCTCTCCGTCGACCGCCGCCCCGGACGCGACGTGCTGATGGTCGCCGGCGGGACCGGCCTCGCACCGTTGCGCGCGATCCTGGAAGCTATGGCCACCCAGGGGGACAACCCCCAGGTCCGGCTATACGTGGGCGGGCGTAGTGACACCGACCTCTACGACCTCCCGTCGCTGGAGCACCTGGCGGCGAACAACCCTTGGCTGACGGTGGTCCCGGTCGTGCAGGACCAGCCGCGCGGGATGCACGCGGCGCACCAGGGCACCTTGGCCGAGGTGGTGACCAGAGACGGGTCGTGGGCCGATCAGCAGGTGTTGCTCAGTGGCTCCCCCGGTATGGTCCGCGCCACGCTCTCAGCGATGGTGGCGCACGGCATACCGCCGCAGCACATCAGCTGGGATCCACTCCCCTCAGGCTGAGTCGCTGGCTGAGCGGACTGCCACGTTCGTCTGGTTTTAGCTGCTCCGACCGTTATGATCGGGCCCTTTACCCGAGGTGGCGACCATTTGTTTGGCTGCTGTCCACCTGCGACCACCCGACGTGTCACCCGCGGTCGGCACGATTTCCCGGTGCACCCACACCGTCCGCGAGACCAACGGTGACGGCGACGGCCGAGCGCGCGCAGCCTCCCGCTGCGACGACCACCGCGCCCCGTCCCCGGCGTCGACGCATCAGTGACCGGGACCGGCGGGACTACCTGACCTTTCTCGTACTCGCCGCGCCGAACCTGCTGCTCATTGTGGCCTTTACCTACCGGCCGCTGCTGAGCAACATCTACTACTCGACGCTGAACTGGACCCTGGGCGCGGCCACCGCAGTGCCGGTGGGGTTGGACAACTACGTCTCCTTCTTCACCTCGCCGAGCAGCCTGGCCATTCTGCAGGTGACTGCGATCTTCACCCTGGCGACCGTGGGCGGGTCGATGCTGCTCGGCTTACTGATCGCGCTGGCGCTGAACCGCCGGATCCGTGGGGCGGGGCTGGCCCGCGCGGCGGTGTTCTCCCCGTTCGTGCTCTCCGGGGTGGGCGTCGGGCTGATCTGGGTGTTCATGTTCGACCCCACGACCGGTGCATTCGCGGCCGTCCTGCGTGGCATGGGCCTGGCCAGCCCGCAGTGGTTCAACAACCCCAACTTGAGCCTGGTCATGGTGGTGATCGTGTTCGTGTGGAAGAACATGGGTTACGCGGCGGTGATCTACCTCGCTGGGCTGCAGGCCATCCCCCAGGACCTGCTGGAGGCGGCGTCGATCGACGGTGCCGGCAGCGCACGCAAGTTCCGCTCCATCGTGCTGCCGTTGCTCTCGCCCACCACGTTCTTCCTGCTGATCACCAGCATCCTGAACTCGTTGCAGGCCTTCGACATCATCCGGATCATGACCCCGCTGGGCCGGGGCACCACTACCCTGATCTACGACGCCTACCTGCAGGCGTTCGGCGGGTACAACCGGGCCGGGTACTCCGCGACGGTATCCACCATCCTGTTCGGGCTCCTGGTGCTGTTGACGCTGGCCCAGCTGGCGTTCCTGGAGAAGCGGGTGCATTACCGGTGACCGCCCTCATCGACCGACCTCAGATCCCCGAGCCCGCCGGCCCCGCTGCGGCCCCGCCACCGCGGCCCGGACCGCTGTCCCGGCGAAACCTGATTGCTACCGTGGCGGGCGGTTACCTCCCACTGATCCTGACCACTGTGGTCGTGGTGCTGCCGCTGATCTGGATGGTGCTGTCCTCGTTCAAGTCCCCGGACCAGTTGGTGACCCAGGACCTGATCTTGCTGCCGCGCAGCTTTGCCCCGACGAACTACGCCGAGGCCGCCCGCACCGTTCCGTTCCCGCGGTTGTTCTTGAACTCCGCGATCGTCACCGCCATCGGTGCGTCGATCAAGGTGGTGCTGGCGGTGCTCACGGCTTACGCGCTGGTCTTCGTTCGATTCCCCGCCAAGAAACTGATCTTCGCCGGGATCCTGGCGACCCTGATGGTGCCGCCGCAGGTGTCGCTGCTGCCGAACTACATCCTCGTCAGCAGCCTGGGCGGGGCGGACACCTACTGGGGGATCATCCTGCCGGGTCTGGGCACCGGGTTCGGGACATTCCTGCTACGGCAGCACTTCATGTCGCTGCCGATTTCCATCCTGGAAGCCGCAGAGATCGACGGTGCCGGGCACTGGCGCCGCCTGACCCGCATCGTGGTGCCCATCTCCACTCCGAGCATCGCCACAGTCGCGTTGGTGAGCATCGTGTTCGAGTGGAACGAGTACCTGTGGCCACTGGTCATCACCACCAAGGCCAACATGATGACCCTGCCCGTGGGTCTGACCCTGCTGACGAACAGCGAAAGCGGCGCTGCCCGCTACGGGATCCTGATGGCCGGCGCCGTCTTGGTCATCGCCCCGGTACTGCTGGTGTTCGCGGCCCTGCAGCGCTACATCGTCGCCGGTCTCACCCAGGGCGCCGTCAAGGACTGATCGCCCGACTCGAACACCCCCGCTCGACCCGCCACGTACTGGAGGACAACCCATGAGTTCCCCCCTGATCCGCCCCCCGGCCGCTGCCCTGCCCACAGGGGGCATGGACCGGCGTCGCTTCCTCGGCCTGGCTGCCGCGGCGGGTCTGTCCGCCGCGGCGCTGGCCGCCTGCGGTGGCCCGGCCACCTCGTCGGCTGGCGGTGGCGCTCCGGCGAGCGTCGCCCCGGTTGACTACTCCGGGGTGAAACCGGCCGCGCAGATCAACTTTTGGTCCAACAACCCCGGTGGGTCCAAGGACGTCACCCAGCAGACCATCGACAAGTTCCACGCCGCCCAGTCCGACATCCGGGTGACCCTGGTGACCGCGGGCAAGGATTACGAGGAGATCGCGCAGAAGTTCCAGACCGCGCAGACCGGTGGCACGCTGCCCGACCTGGTGGTCTTCTCCGACGTGTGGTGGTTCCGCTACTTCATGCTGAAGTCGATCGAGCCGCTGGACTCCCTGATCAAGGCTGTGGGCATCGACACCGCCGACTACCGCGACCAGCTGATGGCCGACTACCAGTACAACAACGCGCAGTGGGCATTGCCGTGGGCGCGCTCGACCCCGCTGTTCTACTACAACAAGGCGCACTTCAAGGCCGCCGGGTTGCCCGACCGGGCGCCGAAGACCTGGCAGGAATTCGAAGAATGGACGCCCAAGCTGGCCTCGGCTGGGACCGGCGCGCAGAAGCCGTTCCAGCTGCCGGCCCTGGCCGGGTACGCCGGGTGGAGCTTCCAGAACAACCTGTGGGGCTGGGGTGGTTCCTGGAGCAACGACTGGACGGTGAACTGCAACTCCAAGGAGTCGGTCGCCGCCATCCAGTTCCTGCAGGACTCGGTGTACTCCAAGGGGTGGTCCGGCGTGGCCAGCACCGACTCCGCCAACGACCTGTCCGCCGGCGCGACCAGCGCGACCATCGCCTCGACCGGCAGCCTGGTCGGGATCCTCAAGGCCGCGAAGTTCGACGTGGGCGCCGGTTTCCTGCCCGGCGGTCCGGTGTCGAGCTCCCCGGTGTGCCCGACCGGTGGCGCCGGCATCGGCATCCCCAAGGGCATCCCCAAGGAGAACCAGCTGGCCGCGGCGACCTTCCTGAAGTTCCTCACCTCCCCAGAGAGCACCGTGGCGTTCTCCGCGGCCACCGGGTACATGCCGGTACGCAAGTCCGCCAACGTCTCCTCGCTCGTCGCGAAGGCGCCCCAGACCCAGATCGCCATCGACCAGCTGGCCGTCACCCGGGCACAGGACCGAGCCAGGGTCTACTTCCCGAGTGGTGACCAAGAAATGGCGAAGTCCTGCGCCAACATCCTCACCCAGAAGGCCGACGTGCAGGCCGAGATGGACAAGCTCAAGACCACCCTCACCGACGTGTACACCAAGGACGTGAAGCCCAACGTCTGACCGCGGCGCACTCTCGCGGCGGGGGGCCTGTTACCCCCGCCGCGTCCCTCGTCCCGCCGCCCCTCGTCCATGATCATCAGGACGTCAGGGTGGTGGGCGGGGGGTGCTGGCGCGCTGGCTTCCTGATGATCACGCTGGGGGCACCGCGGGCAGCGACAATGGGACCCGTGCCGGGACGCGAGCGTGGGATCGAGATCACCAACGAAGCCGACCTTCGCGAGGTGATCGGCCATCCCCTGCCGCACACCAGGGACAAGGCCCGACTCGTGCTGGACGAGCACGACCGCCGGTGGCTGGCGGCGTCCACGTTGTGCATGGTCGCGACGTCCGCCGCCGACGGGACCTGTGACGTATCGCCGAAGGGTGATCCAGCGGGTTTCGTGCACGTTCTCGACGACGTGACCGTGGCGATCCCGGAACGGCCAGGCAACCGGCGCGCGGACGGGTTCGTCAACGTGCTGGCCAACCCGCAGGTGGGGTTGCTGCACCTGGTGGCCGGTCGCGGGGACACCCTGCGCATCAACGGGCGGGCTCGGCTCGTCCGCAACGCAGCGTACTTCGATGCGATGACCGTGCAGGGACACCGGCCGCTACTCGCGCTCGAGGTCACCGTGCAGCAGGTGTTCTTCCACTGCGCCAAGGCCTTTCTCCGATCGAAGCTCTGGAAACCCGAGCGGTGGGCGCCGGACGCCCTGCCGTCGCGTGCGGAGATCGCGGGACGGCTGGAGCGACCCGAGGATTCCGCCACTGATCTCGCCCAGTACTACGGGCCGTCCTACGCCGAGGGTCTCTACCGCCGGCCCTGAGCCTGCCGCCGGCGCCCGCCATACATGATCAGCGGGGCCAGGGCCGAGCGGGCGGCGGACCGACGGTGTCAGCGGCCTTGCGGGGCGGTGGGCCGCCACACCACCAGGGCAGTGTCGCGGCGCAGCGGAACCAGATCGCGTCGGTAGCTGGCGTGCACCCCGGCGGCCGCGGCGGAGGCGGAGGCGTGCGCGGCGGCCACCTCCGCGGTCAGCTCGGCGAGCCGCTGCTGCAGGGCCTCGACGTGGTTGGTCAGCTCGATGATCCGCTTGATGCCGGCCAGGTTCACCCCCTCGTCCTGGGACAACCGCTGCACCTCACGGAGCAGGGCGACGTCCCGCGGGGAGTAGCGACGACCACCACCGGGGCTGCGGTGCGGGATCACCAGACCCAGCCGGTCGTAGGTGCGCAGGGTCTGGGCGTGCATGCCGGCGAGTTCGGCGGCCACCGAGATCACGAACACCCGGGCGTCGGGGTGCACGGGCTGGCCGGGGCCCGCCGTTCTCATCGCGCGCCTGCCCACCGAGCGCGCGGGTCGAATCCGCTGGCCCGCTCTGCGTCCACGTAGCCCTTCAGCGCGGCGGCCGCACCGTCGTCGAGCTTGGTGGGCACGGCGACCTCCACTGTGACCAGCAGGTCACCGGTGGTTCCGTCGCGTAGGCTCACCCCACGCCCGCGTACCCGCAGCGTCCGGCCGTCGGAGGTACCCGCCGGCACCTTCACCCCCACTCGGCCGTCCAGGGTGGGCACCGACAGCGTCGCGCCCAGGGCCAGCTCGCCAAAGCTGACGGGCACGGTCAGGGTCAGGTCGTTTCCCGCTCGGGAGAACACCGCATGCGGGTTGACGTGCACGGTGACGAACAGGTCACCCGCCGGAGCCCCGCGTAGCCCGGCCTCGCCTTGGCCAGCCAACCGGATCCGTTGGCCGTCGTGCACCCCGGACGGCACCCGGACGGTGAGGGTGCGGGTGCGGGTGGTGGCGCCGGTGCCGCGACAGTCCGGGCACGGGTCGTCGACCAACGATCCGGTGCCGCGGCAGTCACGGCATGGCTCGCTGAATCCGAACGCGCCCTGGTTGTGGCTGACCAACCCGCTGCCGCCGCACGTCGGGCAGGTCCGCGGGCTGGTGCCGGGCTTGGCTCCACTGCCGTGGCAGGTGGTGCACGGTGCGGGGCTGGTCAGCCGCAGCGGCACCACCGCGCCCTTGGTCGCCTCGACGAAGTCCAGCCGCACCTCGGTCTCGACGTCGCTGCCCCGCTGCGGGCGGCTCGCACCCGGGCGCGCACCCCGGTTGAACAACCCGCCGAGCAGGTCGTTGAGACCGCCGGGGGCCGCTCCGGCACCCCCGGCGCCGAACAGGTCGCCCAGGTCGAACTCCTGGCCGCCCCCGCCGCCCCGACCGGGGAAGCCGCGGCCACCGCCGACGGAGAACAGCCGCTTGGCCTCGTCGTACTCCGTCCGCTTGGCGGGATCTGATAGCACGCCGTAGGCCTCGGACACCGCTTTGAAGCGGGCCTCGGCGCCGGCGTCGCCGGGGTTGGCGTCCGGGTGCAGCTTGCGCGCCAACGTGCGGTACGCCTTCTTGATCTCCTCGGCCGAGGCGCTGGAGGAGACGCCCAGATCTCCGTAGAAGTCCTTGTCCATCCAGTCCCTCGGGCTCACCGGGCGTCTCCTCCTCTCATGTTGCGTCCCGCGCTGCCATGTCCTGTTCAGGGGCATCGGACGAGGCGTCGGACGGGCCCGGCTCATCGGACGTCGGCTCATCGGATGTCGACTCGGATTCCGATACCGCCACCATCGCCGGTCGCAGTACCCGCTCACCGAAGCGGTACCCGTGGCGCATCACCAGGCTGACCAACGGTGCCCCGCCGGAACCCTCGTGCGCCACCGCTTCGTGCACCGCCGGGTCGAAGGCGTCACCCACCGCACCGAAGGTGGTCAACCCCTGAGCGGTCAGGGCGTCGACGAGCTTGTCGGCGACAGACTTCAACGGCCCCTGCAGGTCGTCGTGGCTGCGGGCACGTTCGAGGTCGTCGAGCACCCCGATCAACCCGGCAACGACGGAGGCCTTGGCCGCGTCGATCACCGCCTGACGGTCCCGGTCGACCCGCCGCCGATAGTTGGCGTACTCGGCGGAAACCCGTTGCAGGTCGGCTGTACGTTCGGCCAACTCCGCCTGCACCGGGTCAACTTCGGCCTGCTCCGTCGCGTTCTCGGCAGTGACCTCCCCGGCAAGCACCTCCCCGGTGTCGGGCGGCGCTGCTGCGGCGGTGCGCACCGCGCCGGTCTCCGGGTCGATGCGGCGCTTGTCCCGGATGATCACCGGCTCCGGTTCGCGCCGCTCGTCTGCCCGGCTCACGCCGCCGGACCCTGCGCCGCGGGACCGTCCTTCTTCTCGGTGTTCACCTTGGTCTCACCGGCGACCGGCTCGTCGACGACCTCGGCGTCCACCACCCCGTCGTCCTGGGCGCCGGTTGCCCCCCCGGCGTCACTGGCAGCGGCGGCGTCGGCGTAGATGGCCGTGCCCAACGCCTGAGACTCGGTGGCCAGCTTCTCCACGGCCGCCTTGATGGCCGCGCCGTCATTGCCCTTCAGGGCCTCGTTGGTTTCGGTGATGGCGGTCTCCACCCGCGCCTTGACGTCGGCGGGCACCTTGTCCTCGTTGTCCTTGACGAACTTCTCCGTCTGGTGCACGAGGGACTCGGCCTGGTTGCGGACCTCGGCCTCGTCGCGGCGCTGCTTGTCCTCGTCGGCGTGCGCTTCGGCGTCCTTCATCATCCGGTCGATCTCGTCCTTGTTCAGCGCCGAGCCACCGGTGATCACCATGGACTGTTCCTTGCCGGTGCCTAGGTCCTTGGCGCCGACGTGCACGATACCGTTGGCGTCGATGTCGAAGGTCACCTCGATCTGCGGCACACCACGCGGTGCCGGCGGCAGGCCGGTCAGCTCGAACATGCCGAGCTTCTTGTTGTAAGCCGCGATCTCGCGCTCACCCTGGAACACCTGGATCTGCACCGAAGGCTGGTTGTCGTCGGCGGTGGTGAAGGTCTCCGAGCGCTTGGTGGGTATGGTGGTGTTGCGCTCGATGAGCTTGGTCATCACCCCGCCCTTGGTCTCGATACCCAGGCTCAGCGGGGTGACGTCCAGCAGCAGCACGTCCTTGACCTCGCCGCGCAGCACCCCGGCCTGCAGCGCCGCGCCCACCGCCACCACCTCGTCGGGGTTGACGCCCTTGTTGGGCTCGCGACCCCCGGTCAGCTCCTTGACCAGGTCGGACACCGCGGGCATCCGGGTGGAGCCACCCACCAGCACCACGTGGTTGATCGCACCGACGGCGACACCGGCGTCCTTGATCACGGCCTGGAACGGCGCACGGCAGCGGTCGAGCAGGTCGCTGGTGATGCGCTGGAACTCCGCCCGGGAGAGTTGCTCGTCGAGGAACAGCGGGTTCTTGTCGGAGTCCACCGTGATGTAGGGCAGGTTGATCGAGGTGCTCTGGCCCGAGGACAGTTCGATCTTGGCCTTCTCCGCGGCCTCCCGCAGGCGCTGCAGGGCCATCTTGTCCTTGGTCAGGTCGATGCCGTGCTGGGCCTTGAACTTCTCTACCAGCCAGTCGACGATCCGCTGGTCCCAGTCGTCACCACCGAGGTGGTTGTCACCGGAAGTAGCGCGCACCTCCACGACGCCGCCGCCGATCTCCAGCAGCGACACGTCGAACGTGCCACCACCGAGGTCGAACACCAGGATCGTCTGCTCCTTCTCGCCCTTGTCCAGCCCGTAGGCCAGCGCCGCGGCGGTGGGCTCGTTGACGATGCGCAGCACGTTGAGCCCGGCGATCTGCCCGGCCTCTTTGGTGGCCTGGCGCTGGGCGTCCTCGAAGTAGGCGGGCACGGTGATCACCGCGTCGCTGATGTCCTCACCGAGATAGGCCTCCGCGTCGCGCTTGAGCTTCATCAGGGTGCGGGCGCTGATCTCCTGCGCGGTGTAGTCCTTGCCGTCAATGGTCGTCTTCCAGTCGGTGCCGATGTGGCGCTTGACCGATCGGATGGTGCGGTCGACGTTGGTGACGGCCTGGTTCTTGGCCGGCTGCCCGACGAGGACCTCGCCGTTGCGGGCGAAGGCGACGACCGAGGGCGTGGTCCGGGACCCTTCGGAGTTCGCGATGACGGTGGGTTCGCCACCTTCGAGGACCGAGACCACTGAGTTGGTGGTACCGAGGTCGATGCCGACCGCACGAGCCATGGGAGTTCCTCCTGGAGTGAGCTGTGATCTAACGACTTGATCGTACGCCGCTCAACTGTGCCTGGCGTCATCGGAGACGTCAACTGCAGACCTGAGCGTTCTGGACTCAATGTACGCGTTCCCGCTGCCTCCGCCGATCCCACCGCTCCTGCCAACTCCCACCGCTCCCCTCCCGCCAATCAGGAAGCGTGCGTAGTCATGGTGACGAGGGACGCTTCCCGATCGGGTTCCGAGGGGCTATCGGTGGCTGGCTGTGCGGCGGTGATCGATGCGGACCACGCTGATCACCCGGGATCCGTCCGTGATCGTGTAGTCCACCCGGTAGCTCCCGCGCCGAGCCGAGAAGTATCCGGACAGGTCCCCCGATAGCGGCTTTCCCAGCCTGCGGGGGTTTTCCGCCGGCGCGCCCGTGACAAACTCCCCGATCGCCGAGATAATTCCGAGTGGCAACTGCTCAGCTAGCCCGGATCCGGGCTAGAGCGCCACTGCCATGTACTTGGTGTCGAGATACTCCAAGATGCCCTCGTCACCGCCCTCACGACCCAGCCCGCTGCCCTTAACTCCACCGAACGGGCCGGCAGGGTTGCTGACGACACCTTGGTTGATTCCCACCATGCCGGTCTGCAGCGCCTCGCCGACGCGGATCGCCCGCGACAGGTTTTCGGTGAAAATGAACCCGACGAGTCCGTATTCCGTGTCGTTGGCGCGGCAGACGACATCATCGGTATCTGTAAATGCGGAGATGGCTGCGACCGGTCCGAAGATTTCTTCGGTTCGCACAGTTGCCCGGTCCGGCACGCAGGTCAGTACCGTCGGCGCGAAGAAATAGCCAGCCCGCGATGGCGCAAAGCCGCCTATCGCCACCTTTGCGCCATCGCCGATTGCCCTGGCCACCAGGGCGTTGACCTTGGAGCGCTGCCTTTCGTTGATGAGGGGCCCCAGGGTCACGCCTTGATCAGTTCCACGTCCCAGCACGTAACCGCTCATCGCCTCGCTCAGCCGGGCAGTGAACTCGTCGTGAACGTCGGAGTGTACGTATATCCGGTTTGCTGCTACACAGGACTCGCCACCGTTGCGCATCTTCGCCGCAACAGTGCCTGCGACCGCCTTTTCGAGATCCGCATCATCGAAGACGATCAGCGCCGCATTCCCGCCCAGCTCCATCGAGGAGCGCATAATGTTTTTGGCCGCCTCCTTGAGCAGGATGCGGCCCACAGGTGTGGATCCGGTGAAGGAGACCTTGCGCAGCCGCGCATCGCCCATGAGCGGCTGGACGATGCTCGCGGCGTCGGAACCCGTGATGATGTTCACGACACCGTCCGGTAGTCCGACGTCGCCCAGCAGCTTGCCAAGTAGCAGCATCGACAGCGGCGTGAGCTCCGACGGCTTGACCACTGCCGTGCACCCAGCCGCGAGCGCGGCACCAATCTTGCGGGCACCCATCGCCAGCGGAAAGTTCCACGGAGTGATCAGCAAACAAGGCCCCACTGGTTGCTTGTGGGTCAGCAGCCGCGTGTCTCCGTTCGGGGCGGGGCGGTACGTGCCCCCCAGATGGGAGGCCTGCTCGGAGAACCACCGAAAGAACTCGGCCGCATAGGCAACCTCAGCGCGGGCCTCAGCTAGCGGTTTTCCCATCTCCAAGGTGATCAGCAGCGCGAAGTCCTCGGTCTGGGTGATCAGGGCGTCGTAGACTCGACGCAGAAGCTCGGCGCGTTCACGGCTGCCGGTTCGAGCCCATGAGTCCTGTGCGCGGACGGCGGCGTCCAGCGCCGCGACGGCGTCTTCCGCGCCTGCGTCGGCAACTTCCGCCAGCCGTCCCTGGGTGGCTGGGTCCTCCACCAGCAAGGTCTTGCCGGCTCGGGCCGGTCGGAACTCCCCGCCAATGAGCGTCTCGGTCGGAACGGCGGCGAGAAGGTCGGGTTCGGTGGTCATCCTGGTGTTCCCCCTTCATGACAATCCGGCCGGAGTCTCAGAGCCGGTCGAGCAGAATCTGCTGGATTTCGGCGGCGGAGAACGGTCGAGGATGGTTTGCGCTCACAGGGTCTGCGAGAGCACCAGCAGCGACGTCCGGCGCCATGGACGTGGTCACGCCGAAAGCGCTGAGTCGACGGCGCGCTCCCACGCTCTCGCCGAGTTCGCGCACGGCACCCACGGCTCGCGCGGGGGCATCCGTGGTAGTTGGGTCTAGCCCCATGGCAGCCGCGACCCGTGTGTACGCCGGGGTGGCGACGTCGGCGGAACGCTCCATTATGGTGTCAAGAACCGCAGTCAGGGCCAAGCCGTGAGGAGCGCCCGTGCGGTTGGTCACCGCGTGCGCGATGCCGTGCACCATACCGAGCCCGCTGAGTGACAAAGCCCGACCGGCCAGGTGGGCACCTAGCAGCATGCCCGCGCGGGCATCACGGTCGGCACCATTGGTCACAGCCGTGTGCAGATGGGTGTTCACGAGACGGATGGCCTCGGTGGCGTATGCCGCCGAGAGTGGGGATGACCCTTTGGAGGCCAACGACTCGATTCCGTGGGTTAGGGCGTCCATACCCGTGGCCGCCGTGACGCCGCTCGGCAGGTTGACAGTCAGCTCGGCGTCGAGGATGGACAGCGCTGGGCGAACGCTGGAATGGCCGATGTAGACTTTGCGCTTATTCTCGCGGTCCTCGATTACTCCGAAGCCGTTAGTTTCCGCGCCCGTGCCGGAGGTGGTCGGGATGGCCACGATGGGTCGACCTGCGTGCTCAGGCGGAACGGCGAAGTCGAAGGTGCGAGCTGCGCCGGCGTTGCAAGCCAACAGGGCGATGCCTTTGGCAGCGTCAAGGGCTGAACCGCCTCCGACCGCGACGACGACCGCGTTGCCGAATGTGCGCAACTCAGCCGCCGCGACATCTATCGTCTCGGTGGAGGGGTTCGGCTCCACATCGGCAAACACGCCGACCCGTAGACCGCCCGCACCCAGGAGGTCGGTCACGCGCTCGATGATGCCAGTCGTCATCATCCCGCGGTCTGTGACGACGAAGGCGCTATCGGCGCCGAGGGCGCTAATCTCCGCGGCGAGGTAGTCAAGCGAACCGCCGCCGAACAGAATGCGGGCGGACGGCTCGACGTCGAGGACCAACACGCTCAGCGACGTCATGCCGTCGCCCTTGGCGGCCGCCGAAGCTCAACTCCGGCGATCTCCTCGTAGAGCTTCACTGGGACCATCTCGCCCGCGAGGTCCCCGAACCGAGCGAGGGCCCGCCGGTAGATCTGTTCCACAAGCGCCGACAGCTCCACAGGTACGCCGATGTCCCGAGAGAGATCCACGGCCAGACCGAGATCCTTACATGCGAGGACCATGGCGAAGGACTCGTCGTAGTCGCCGTGGTCAAGAATGCCGAGGACGTCTTGCTCCAATAAGTGGGAACTGGCGGGGCTCGCGACGAGTGCCGTCCGCAGTACCTCAAGTTCTACGCCGGCTTTGACGCCCACGGTAAGCACTTCGGCGGAGGCAATTAGATGGCTGAACCAGAGCAGGTTGACCATCAGCTTTACGGTATATCCGGCGCCGAGGCCGCCCACGTGGAAGATGCGCTCGGGGTCGCCCATAGCCTCCAGCAGTCGCCGGCACTGCGCAAAGGTGGCGGCATCGCCTCCGGCGAAGATCTGCAAGGAGCCGTTGGTGGCACCGTGGGCCATTCCGCTCACGGGCGCGTCCATACGGCGTATGCCGCTTGTCGCACCGACGCGCCGCGCCGCCTCCGGCGTAGACGTGGACATGTCTACCCAGACCGAGCCCTCGGGGAGCGACTGTGCGGCGCCATCCTGGAGCAGTACCGACTCCACCTGGCGCGGCCCGGGCAGCATCGTCACGAGTATCTCCGCCCGTGCGGCGGCTTCGCTCGGCGAGCTCGCCCAGGTGCCGCCGAGCTGCAGGTGCGGGCTGGCCGCGCCGGGATCCATGTCGTACACCGTCACCTCGTGCCCGGCGCGCAACACGTTGAGCGCCATGGGACCGCCCATGTGGCCCAGTCCGATAAAGCCGATCCTCATGTATTACCTCTCTTGGTCATGCAATGCGAAACGTGGGGTGCGGGCCGGCGCGGAACCCTAAATGCTGATCCACGTAGTCTTGAGACCGGTGTATTCATCGAGTGCGTGCAGGGACTTGTCCCTGCCGGCGCCAGAAGACTTAAATCCACCGAACGGCGCGAACACGTCGGTGGCGTCGAAGGTGTTCACCCACACGGTGCCAGCTCGTAGTTGCGCTGCTACCCGGTGTCCGGTGCTCAGATCGCGCGTCCAAACCGCTGCTGCAAGTCCGTACGCCGTGTCATTGGCCAGCTGCAGTCCCTCTTGAACGCCGTCAAAGTCCACGACGCTCAGGACCGGGCCGAAGATCTCCTCCTGCGCCACGCGCGAGCTGTTGGGCACACCGTCGAGCACTGCGGGCTCCATGAAGAAGCCGCCCGTCTCCTCGTGTACCCGTTCGCCTCCGATGACCGTCGCACCCTCATCACGGCCGATCTGCACGTAGCCCAGGACTCGCCGGAGCTGGGTGTCATCGACGATGGGGCCCATCGTCGTGGCGGGTTCGAGGGGATCACCAACGATGAATCCGTCGTTGACCTCTACGACCTTGGCCATCAGCTCATCTTTAATCGCGCGGTCAACGAGCAGGCGTGAGCCAGCGTTGCACGTCTGTCCGGCGTTGTAACAGATGCCCCAAGCCACGGCCTGAGCGACGGCATCGAGGTTCGATGCGTCAGCGAGCACCAGTTGAGGGGACTTGCCTCCGGCCTCGAGCTGTACCTGTTTGCCGTTCGACTCCCCGGAGTAGGTGAGAAACTTCCTGCCGACCTCCGCGGACCCAGTGAAGGCGATCTTGTCGACGTCGGGGTGGCGGCCCAGCGCTTGGCCGGCCTCGTGCCCCAGGCCAGGAACGACGTTGAGTACACCGTCCGGCACGCCGGCCTCGGTGGCCAGCCGGGCGAGCACGAGAGCCGACAGTGAGGACTGCTCGGCGGGTTTAAGGATGACACTGTTGCCAGTGGCCAGTGCGGGTGCGAGCTTCCAACAAGAGATGATCATGGGGTAGTTCCAGGGCACCACCGCGCCGACAACCCCGAGGGGCTCACGCGTAATCGTCACGAGCGCTTCTCGTCCGCTCGGGGCCACCTGGTCGTAGATCTTGTCCAGCGCCTCGGCATACCACTGGATACACGCGGCGGCCGACGTGACGTCGACCCGCAGCGACTCGGTGATGGGCTTGCCGACGTCGAGCGTCTCCAGCAGTGCCAGCTCCTCGGCCGACTCGCGGATCAGCTCGGACCAGCGCAGCAGGATGTTCTTGCGCGCACGGGGGGCCAAGTCACGCCAGCGCCGGTCATCGAAGGCCCGTCGCGCGGCGGCGACTGCATGGTCGACGTCAGCATGGTCGCCTCGCACCACCTGAGTGAGCACTGCGCCGTCGCGAGGACTGGTGGATGCGAATGTTTGGCCCGAAACTGCGTCGACGTAGGAACCGTCGATGAATGCGCGTCCCTCAATCGTGGCGCGCCGGGCAGACTCCGCCCATTCGTTGTACGTGCGTGCGGTGCTCACTGCACTTTCCATCTCTGTATGGCGTCTTCGTCCAGGCTGACGCCCAGACCGGGCGACTGGGGCACGTTGACATGACCTTCGGCGTCGATCCAAACCGGCTCGGCGAGCATGAAGTCGCGACGCCGCGCGGTCCAACCGTCGGGGTCGTAGGGGAACTCGAAGTACGGTGCGCCGCCGACGCCCGCCGAGACGTGCAGGTTGGCCAGCACGCCGATGCCGTTGGTCCAGGAGTGCGGCGTGAACTGGCGGTTACGGTGCTGCGCCAGCTCGGCCACCATCCGGCTGCGGGACATCCCGAGGGAGAGCACCACATCCATCTGATAGATGTCCAGGGCGTCTCGCTCGAGGCAGAGCAGTGCGTCGGCGAAAGTCGGGAACATTTCACCGCCAGCAATACGGGTTGTGCTGGTTGCGCGCAGCTGGGCCAGGCCGTTGAGGTCGGTGTAGGGCAGGGGTTCCTCTACCCAGTAGACGCCGAGCTCCTCAAGTCGCCGCACCGTGTGAGTCGCTGTCTTGTTGTCCAGCGCAGGATCAGTGTCACCCGCCATCCGCCATGACTGGTTCAGGTCCACCATGATGTGGAAGTCGTCGCCAAGCGCGTCCCGCACGCCGCGAACTGCCTCGACTCCACCGGCCAAGTCGTGTCGCGCGATGCGAATTTTAATGGCCCGAAAGCCTTCTTCGCGACCGCGCAGGGCGGACTCGATGCGCTCCATTGGTCCTTTCAGTTCCCCGGTGGACATGTATGCCGGTATTCGGCTCGTAAAGTTGCCGAACAATGCCGAGACCGGAACACCGTTGATTTGGCCGATAAGATCCCACAGGGCTGCCTCCAGAGGCCAAAACCTCCCGGCATGGAAGTTGATCGTTTCGATCGCTCGCACATGGCGGCTGATTTGAGTGGGGTCTAGGCCGAGAAACAACGACTCGAACGCCTCGAAACCGTCCATTGTGTCGCCTGATCCGACACCGACCAAGCCCTCGTCGGTGTGAACCCGCACGACCGTCGCATCGAAGTGCTGACGCGGCACCGGATCCCAAGCCGCCCGAAACGGAGGATCGAGCATCAGCCGGAGACGGTCCAAGCTAATCTTCGTGATCTTCACTCGATGACCGCCTCGTAGAAAGGGTTGCTCGGCGCCAGGCGGGCGGCCAGCACGTCGTTGATCGACGGGGTCCCTGCTGCACCACCTGCCAGCGCCTCGAGCACCGCCTTGCGGTTGTTGCGATAGACGGCATCTGGATCCTGTGCCGCGGGATTCACCCAGACCGCTGCGATCAGCGCCAGGGAGTCCACCGTTTCGGCGTCGATGACGCCATCGGCGACAGCATCTGCCACCCCGGCTGCGACACCGGCCTGCGCCGCGCCCCAGTGCAGCAAGCCGTGCTGGTCCTCACTGATGGTCGCCTTGTTGACGAACAGAGTCGCTGGCTTGACCGGCAGGCTCGGCCGCAGCACGGCCATGAAGGGCTGGTGCCCCGCGCTAGGCGTTGCCAGGGCTGTAGCCCAAGCGGTGCCAACTGGCCCCGAGCGAGGGCCTAGGACCGTGTTGATGTGCGCCGCCTCGGCTCCTTCGCCTACGAAGCTTTCACCGATCTGGACTTCGGTCATAGCAGCTTCTGCTCCTGAAGCCACTTTTCGGCCACCTTCTCCGGCTTAAGCCCGTCCACATCCACCTGCGCGTTGAGTTTCTGGATCTCCTCGGTGGTCAGCTTCTCCTCGAGCGGCTTCAGGATGTCAGCGATCATGGGGAACTGATCGATAGTTGTTTTCAGCAGCGTCGGCGCACCCTGATAAACGGGGAAGAACGACTTGTCGTCCTCCATCACCTTGAGCTTGAGGTTAGGGATGCGGCCGTCAGTAGTAAAGACCTCACCGAAGTTGCAGGTGCCGCCCTTAGCCGTCTCCGAATAGACGACCCCAGTGTCAAGAGTCTTAATGTTCGCTGTGGTCTTCGGAATGCCGTAGGCCTGGAGCATGCCGTCGAGGCCGTCATCGCGCGAGGCGAACTCGCTCTCGACACAGAACGTCCCCTGGCCGGGGTTCGACTTGATGAACGCTGCGGCGGAAGACATCGTGGTCAGGTTGTTCTTCTGAGCGAGCGCCTCTGGAGTGGCGAACGCATAGGTGTTGTTGAACTGGCCTGGCGGAAGCCACTGAACTCCGTTCTTGGCGAGGTCGGCCTGCGCGACCGCGTCGTACTGCGCCTGGGCGCCCTTAATGGGTTGCGCGTTCTTGAGGTAAGTCACCCACGCCGTGCCCGTGTACTCCCAGTAAAGCGAGATGTCCCCGCTCTCCAGTGCCTTGCGGGTATTGACGGAGCCCGTGATCTGTTTGGTAGAAACATTCGCGCCGTTCTTCTTCAGCAGCTGCGCGGTCAGCTGGGCAAGGATGCTCTGCTCCGAGAAGTCCTTGCCGCCGATGACGAACGATGCTCCCTTGAGCGGTCCGTCTCCGCTCCCGGAGGTGTTGCTCGCACAAGCGGTCAGGGCCATAACCGCCGCGAGGATAACATACAGTTGCTTACGCATGGTGTTCTCCTATGAACATCGTCGTTCCTAGTTGGTACGAAGTACACGCCGAGTGGCGAGCGAGTGGCTCGTGCTATAGGCCCTTAGGGCGCGCGAAGTGCTCTGCCACGCTGGCCAGCCAGTCGAGTGCGAAGGCGATAATGAGGGTCAGCGTTGCTCCGGTGATCAGGATCGGGTTGCGCAGCGTCTTGATCCCAGTGACGATTAGGCCGCCGGTGCCGCCAGCGTCGACGAACGTCGCCAGGGTCGCCACTCCGACGCAGATAATGATCGTGGTGCGCAGACCCGCGAGCATGATGGGCACGGCCAGCGGCAGCTCCACTCGTCGGAGCACCTGGTGGCCCTTGAGACCCATTCCCCGCGCTGCCTCGACGAGGCTGACATCGACCTGTTGGATGCCCACGATGGTGTTGCGCAGCACGGGAAGCACGGCGCTGATCACCAAGGCCACGATGGCGATGACCTGGCCGACGCCGAAGACCATTGCCAAGAGAACCAAAACCCCCAGGGCCGGCGCCGCCTGCCCCACGTTCGCCAACCCAAGGACGACCGGGTTCAGCAAGGCAAAACGTGCGCGGGTCAATACGATACCGGCGGGGATCGCAATGAGGACGACGATGATGCTGGCGACGGTGGTCAACTTTAGGTGCTGCAGTGTGGCCTCGATAATCGCATTGCTGGTCAAGGTCCGCGCCTCGATGGAGTCCAGTGTCCGAGTGCCAACGTAGATCCACAATGCGATACCGACGAGGGCTAGGACGAGTGGCGTGACCAGCAGCCGCAGCCGTGCGAAACGAGTACCTTCCTCGCCCAACGGAGAATTGCCCAGGGCAGCCACAGGAAGCGTCGAGTCCACCATGTCAGGCCCGCCTCGCGCTCGCGCACAGCGAGCAGATGGCCTCAAAACTCAGGGAACCGATCGGTGCCCCGCCCCGGCTCGACACGTTCACTTCGGTGAAACCACTCACGAGCATGGCATTAATCGCGTCGCGCACACTCTGTTCGGCGGTGATGGTCGGCGCGCCAGCGTCGGCTGCAATCGGGGCGGTGCGCACTTGGGCCAGGGCCTCGGAGACGAGCAGCATCCCGGTGGAGCGAATGGCCGCCGCAGACCCCACGAAGCTGCGTACATAGTCGTTCGCGGGCGCAGCGAGGATGTTGGCGGGCGTGTCGAACTGGACAATGCGCGAGCGCTCGGCAAGGACCGCAATACGGTCGCCGAGCACGACAGCCTCGTTGAAGTCGTGCGTGACAAAGACGATCGTTTTGCCCAAAGACTTCTGCAATCGTTTGAACTCGGCCTGCAAGCGTTCGCGGGTGATCGGATCTGTCGCTCCGAACGGCTCGTCCATTAACATCACCGGAGGATCGGCCGCCAGCGCCCGCGCGACTCCAACGCGTTGCTGCTGACCGCCGGACAACTGCTTGGGGTAACGGGATCGATAGGTCGTCGGCTCCAACCCCACCACGTCGAGCAGCTCGTCCACGCGGGTAGCGATCTTCGTCTTGTCCCATCCCAGCAGCTGGGGGACTAGTCCAATGTTCTGGGCGATGCTCATGTGTGGAAAGAGGCCGATCTGTTGGATCACATAACCGATGCCTCGCCGAAGTTCGCTGGGGTCTAGCTCCAGTATGTTGCGCCCCCCGATCCGAATCTGTCCGCTGGTCGGTTCGATGATGCGGTTGATCATCTTCATCGTCGTCGTCTTGCCGCACCCGGACGGCCCGACAAACATCACGATCTCTCCCGGCGCGATGTCCATCGAGATGTCTTCAACAGCGGGCTGTGTCTGGCCGGCGTACTTCTTCGTCAACTGCAGAAGCTCGATGCGAGCTCCGGCGGCGGAGCTTGCAGCGGCGGTCTGTGTGGACTCACGAACGGTCGACTCAGACACGGAGGCCTCTAGAGGTGGTGAAGCGTCGGACAAGGACAAAGGCGCCGTCAAACAACAGCGCAAGAACAACAACGCCCAGCGTGCCGGCTAGTGCCTCATTCGTGGCGTTGGCCGCCCCGAACCGGGACAGGCCCCCGAAGATCTCGTTGCCCAGGCCGGGACCGGCGACGTACGCCGCGATCGTCGCGATGGCAAACAGCATCTGACCCGATACGCGGATACCGGTGACGATGACGGGCCAGGCGATAGGGAGCTGCACCTTCCACAGCGCTCGGTTGCGGCTAAGCCCCATGCCCTCCGCCGCCTCGAGCATCGCCGAATTCACCGAGCGCAGTCCTGAGATGGTGTTTCGGACGATGGGCAGGAGAGAATAGATGACAAGCGCCACGATCGTGGTCACCCAGCCCAAGCCGAACAGCGGGATGAGCAACGCGAGCAGGGCGAGTGAGGGGATAGTCAAAAGTGCCGCCGCGGTAGCCACGGACGCCTGTGACAACCGAGGACTACGCCAGGTGAGCACCCCCACCGAGACGCCGATAGCCGTCGCGATGGCGAGCGAGATCATAACGACGAGGAGATGCTCCGCGGCCTGCCGCAGCAGGTCATCCTTGCTGTATTGCAGGTACTCCCAGAAGCTCATCCCCGCACTCCTCAGTCGGTGTGTCGGGATCGTAGGATTACGTTCCAACGCGCACAAGAAGGATTGTGCATATGGCAAGGAGTTAGGGTGACACCTCGCACGAACAGCTCAGGGCTACGCCGGGACGTCGAGATACTGGACCTCCTGGCGCAACAGGCCGGACGCCCCGGCCGACAACTCGGGGTGCTGCGGATCGCCGACAAGTTGCAAAGGGACAAGTCGCAGGTTTCCCGAGCACTGGCCACCCTCGCGGAAGCGGGCCTCGTCGAACGGGACCCGGACACCATGGCCTACCGCATCGGGTGGAAGATGTTCTCTCTAGCCGCGCTGACCCTCGAGTCTCGCCTGTGTGTGATCGCCAGACCGTACCTGCGGCGCATCGCTTCTCACGTAGACGAGACGACGGTCCTCTGCGTCCTGCGCGGTAACGATTTGCTCACCATCGCCAGTGAATCCTCGTCCAAGCCAGTGCGGGCCGTGCAATGGGAGGGCATCGCCGTCGCTGCTGCTGCGACATCGGCCGGGCGAGTTCTTGTCTGCGAGTGGCCCGAGGAGGCGGTGACTTCCTTCTTCACTCCAGAGCGACTTGAGTCCGCCGGCGCGAATCCACGCCTGAGGACGCCGGGCGCCCTGCTCAAAGAGCTGGCAGCGATCCGCACCCGCGGATTCGCCATCGTCGAGGAGGAGTTCGAGGACGATGTCGTCGGTTGCTCGGCCCCGGTGCGTGGCCACGACGGCAGGATTGCGGCAGCGATCAACATCACCGCCCCGAAAGGGCGATTTGGAGGGCGGCTGGAGCTGGCCGCTCGCTACACCGCGTCGGTCGCTTCCGAGATGTCGACCGAACTCAGCGGGGGCCCCTCGCGCGGGGGGACTTAACACCAACCCGTTCCTTCTGCTGGTGCTGGGTGAGCCAGCCGCGCAGCACCGCGCTGGTGCTCGCGGTTAGCGGGGTGATTCGGTCGTGGCGGCCCTTGCCGTGGCAGGCAACCTGCGCGCCAGCGCCGAGGCGCAGGTCGGCGCGGGTCAGCCCGGCAGTTCGGAGATCCGCAATCCGATCGGGAAGCGTGCGTAGTCATGGTGACGATGGACGTTTCCCGATCGGGGTTCAACCGCTGCTGACCCGGGTGGTGAGGGTCCAACCGAGTGCTTCAATGCGGGGATCGAGCGGCGCACCTAGTTACCCGCTAGTAGCGTCTCCACACGCGATCGACGACGGCACCGACGAAAGGCCGCGACCATGAGCACCCTCACCGTGACGCTGGGCACGATCGGTGTCCTGATCAGCTTGGTGTGCTGGTACTTATTCGTCACTGGTGCGCTGCGGATGGTCCGGGTTATCCGGCTCGGCCAGCCTGACGCCACCCGTAACGGCCCGTTCGTGCCGCGGATGCGCCAGCTGATCGTGGAGTTCGCCGCGCACACCCGGATGAACCGGGTTCGCTCCGTCGGCCCAGCGCACTGGCTGGTCATGTGGGGTTTCCTGATCGGTTCGCTGGCCTGGTTCGAGGCGTACGGGGAGACGTTCGACCCGCGCTTTCACTGGCCGGTGTTCGGCGCGTGGAACCCGTGGTTGTTCCTGATGGAGGTGCTCGGGGTCGGCACCGTGGTGGGCATCGTGGTGCTCATCGTCATCCGCCAGCGCCACCACCCGCGCCGGCCGGAGCGGTTGTCCCGCTTCGCCGGGTCGGACTTCCGCTTCGCCTACTTCGTCGAGGCCGTGGTGCTCATTGAGGGCCTGGGCGTGCTGTTCGTCAAAGCCCAGAAGATCGCCAGCGGGGTGGAGGATCCGCCGATCTGGGCGGCCTTCCTCACCCACTTCCTGGCCCAGGCGTTGCCCCCCAGCCTGACCCTGGTGTCGGTGTTCGCCCTGGTCAAGCTGCTCTCCGGGATGGTGTGGCTGCTGGTGGTGGGGCGCAACATCACCCAGGGCGTGGCGTGGCACCGCTTCAGCGCGTTCCCCAATATCTACTTCAAGCGGGAGGACGACGGATCGACCGCGCTGGGGGCGCTACGCCCAATGATGTCGGGGGGCAAGCCGTTGAACTTCGAGGAGGCGGACCCGGACACCGACATCTTCGGCGCCGGGAAGGTGGAGGACTTCAGCTGGAAGGGCTGGCTGGACTTCACCACCTGCACCGAATGCGGCCGCTGCCAGAGCCAGTGCCCAGCCTGGAACACCGGCAAGCCGCTGAGCCCGAAACTGCTGATCACCTCCCTGCGTAACCACGCCTACGCCAAGGCGCCCTACCTGCTGGCCGGGGGCCGCACGGATATGGCCGGGGACGAGGTGGGCCTGACCGGCGAGGACGCCGATGCCAAGCTGGCCGCCATCCCGCAGGCCGCCCGGGACGAAGCCGCCCGCGCGCTGGTCGCTGACGCCGTGGACGGCGGGATCATCGATCCCGAGGTGTTGTGGAGCTGCACCACCTGCGGTGCGTGCGTGGAGCAGTGCCCGGTGGACATCGAGCACGTCGACCACATCGTGGATATGCGCCGCTACCAGGTGCTCATTGAGTCGGCTTTTCCCACCGAGCTGGGCGGGTTGTTCAAGAACTTGGAGAACAAGGGCAACCCGTGGGCGCAGAACGCGAAGGACCGGCTCAGCTGGGCGGAGGGGTTGGACTTCGAGGTGCCGGTGTACGACGGTGAGCTCGGGGATGCTGAGTACGTGTTCTGGGTCGGTTGCGCCGGTGCGTTCGAGGACCGGGCCAAGAAGACCACCAGGGCGGTGGCCGAGCTGCTGCACATCGCGGGCGTGCGCTACACCGTGCTGGGCACGGGCGAGACCTGCACCGGGGACCCGGCGCGGCGGGCGGGCAACGAGTTCCTGTTCCAGACCCTGGCCGCGGAGAACGTGGAAACCCTGAACGAGGTGTTCACCGGACGGCCCGAGGGCAAGCGCAAGATCGTAGTGACCTGCGCACATTGCTTCAACGCCCTGGGCAACGAGTACCCGCAGGTCGGTGGGGACTACGACGTGGTGCACCACACCCAGCTGCTGAACCGGCTGGTGCGCGAACGCAAGCTCATCCCGGTGGCCCCGGTCGCCGAAGATGTGACCTACCACGACCCCTGCTACCTGGGTCGGCACAACAAGGTCTACGACGCCCCGCGGGAGCTGATCGGGGCCTCTGGAGCTGCCCTGCGGGAGATGCCACGGCACGCCGAGCGCTCGCTGTGCTGCGGAGCCGGGGGTGCGCGGATGTGGATGGAGGAGCGCATCGGCAAGCGGATCAACCTGGAGCGGGTGGATGAAGCACTGGGCACCGCCCCCACCAAGATCGCCACCGGGTGCCCGTTCTGCCGGGTGATGCTGACCGATGGGTTGGGTGCGCGCCAGGACACCAACGACGCCCCGGCGACCATCGAGGTGGTGGATGTGGCGCAGCTGCTGCTGGCCTCGGTGACCCGCGCGGTGCGTCAACCCGCTGAGGCCGAACCCGCCGCCGCCGGCCACGACCTGACCGCCGACACCCCCACCGCGGACGTGGGATCAGGCACACCGCTGCCGGAGCAGGACGACGCCGTCGGCGGCTCCCGCCCCGCCTGACCCAGCCTCCAGCCCCGGAGCCCACCCCCGCCCGGCGCCAAACCCGCTGGCGCGGGGGTGGGAGCATGAGCGGCGTGAGCAGCGCCCACCCCATCACCCAGTCCAGCAAGCTCGGCAACGTCCTCTACGACATTCGCGGACCGGTACTGGCCCACGCGGCCCGGCTGGATGCGGAGG
>JAABUP010000790.1_pt1 | contig 68224 bp, 80 predicted proteins | sample 5559201 | NCBI WGS metagenome assembly JAABUP01 (sample SAMN10711887, study PRJNA513373) | rock metagenome | isolation source: Antarctica rocks | place: Antarctica
GCAAAAGCCTTGGGTGAAGCAACCCCATTTGCAATGATGGCTGCATCTGAAATCTTCTCTCTGGAAATGTCAAAAACGGAGGCCCTGACACAGGTGGCATCACCGTCATTCATGTTGTCGTCCAGCCCTGCAGCAGTCTGCATGCAGACACCAGACTGTGATCCTGTTAACGGTTGCAGGCTTTCCGCAAAGCCATAGGAGTCCGCATAAAAGAAGAAACTGAAATCATTGAGGGAGAGGTAAGGCTGCTAGTCAGAACTACGGCACCTGCAAGCACATGATAAGACACAGAAGGCGCAAAACTTCTGTGCTGAACCACAGCAAGCAGTGTTGCTTTGCAGGTTGTGGAAATTGAGATAGACCGGCCTGCAACCGGAAGTGCGGCAAAGACAGTAAGCAAGTTATGCTGGCTGTGTTATCAGTGACTATGGAGCTCACAAGCAGTCACTTTATGACCTGCGCTGACCTTCTGCAGGGCAAATTGACCCTGAAAACAACAGAGATGGAAACAATCTATGACTTGGGTGTCAAAATGATAGAATCCATGCAGAAGGAGAAGGTGCAGGCGGGTGATGTGGTAGCCATTGACAAAGCCAGCGGCAGAATCACCAAGCTGGGGCGCTCTTTTGCTCGGTCAAGGGATTACAATGCAATGGGTAAGCAACTACAACCTTCAAAGCTGCTGACGAAAGGGCTACGCAACATCCATGCTCCTCTTCTGCTGTGCTGACCAGGTTCACTCCTGTCCATGCAGTGCACTCTGTGGCATTGACCACACCCTCATGGCATGCATCCTATCCACTGAGGCCCTCTGCCATCCTCTTTTGCAGGTCATGGCACAGTTGTCAATTTCATCATCCAGGTTCTAGGCAACTTCCTCAATGATGCTCATATGTGTTTTGACCTTGCTTGCTTCAGGTCCATCCACCAAGTTTGTTCAGTGTCCTGAGGGCGAGTTGCAGAAACGAAAAGAGGTGGTGCATGTGGTCACCCTACATGAGATTGATGTCATCAATAGCAGAACGCAGGTGACAACCAGACTGTTATGAGCTTGCTTGCTTGCTTGTATGGCCTTGAGCTATCATCCCTGGCTCTACATGAGCACTACTGGGCATGTCGGGTTGAACCGCCACGTCTTTTCTATGATGGTGTCATTGTATGCCTTCTGGCATTTGCACAACAAGGGAGTCTGTATAGTGTGCAGCTACCTTCTGAGCGTATACGAATGGGCTATCAGTATAAATCAAGGTCAGCAAGAGCAAGAGTATGGTTTTGGAAAGCGACAGGCTGTTGGTGTGCAGGGCTTCCTTGCTTTGTTTGCTGGAGACACAGGAGAGATTAGGCAAGAAGTCAGGGAGCAGATTGATGCCAAGGTTGCTGAATGGCGAGAAGAGGGCAAGGCAGACATTGTGCCAGGGGTGCTGTTCATCGATGAGGTCCACATGTTAGACATGGAGTGCTTTTCTTTCCTCAACAGAGCCCTAGAAAATGACATGTCACCCATACTGGTTGTGGCTACAAATAGAGGCATCACAAAGATCAGAGGCACCAACTACAGGCAAGAGTCAGACCAACATGCTCACACTGATTTCGCCATCACACACCTTGACCCACAGCATCAGTGGCGCCCTCGACTTGCTTTACACACATGCTTGCCCATCATTGCCTGTGAATTGTGGATTGTTCAGCATAGGCAATGTTTTTCCTGCTGTGTTAGACACAACATTGTCAAAGTTTTGTTTGGGCACATGCAGGAGCCCTCACGGCATCCCAATAGATTTGTTGGATAGGCTACTGATCATTTCTACCCAGCCATACTCGGAGAAGGAGCTGAGGCTTATTCTTGACATACGGTGTGAGGAGGAAGACGTGGAGATGACCGATGACGGGAAGGAGCTGCTCACCAAGGTACGGTCTGCGCATGCATTGCAACTTGATAGGTTTCTGATGCAGGCTGCTTTGTGGTCTTGTTCAGGATATGCTTGTTGATAGTCATGCAAACTCAAGCAAGTGTGAATGCTGCAACTGGCTGTTCAAGAGCCATGCATCATGAATGTTCATAATTTGTCTTGAGTGATGCAGATTGGAAAGGAGACATCGCTTCGATATGCTATCCATCTCATCACAGCTGCATCACTCATTGCACAGAAGCGGAAGTCAGCTGAGGTAGAGATTGACGACATTGGAAAGGCATATACACTGTTCATAGATGTCAGACGCAGCATCCAATTCATGACAGAGTACCAAGACCAGTACATGTTCAACGAAGTCCAGGACGATGCAGACATGAATGGAGTGGATGAGCAATGACATGCCTGATCCAGGATAGTGTTCCATGCTCCTTCTGCCGACGTTGCTTCCTGTTTTGGACTCTAGGGTCACTCACAGTTGCGCAGAATGTCCATAGCAAAATCACCTGCTTGCTCCCTATTGCAGTCAAAATCAATTCTGGCTGAAGACTGACATGATGACGAACAAATGTATCATGCCCAACAGTGAATGAATATTTGCAGTGTCTCGACATGATGTCTCATATGACATGCATGCAACTGACGCATCAGATGAAGTTTCTTGGTTTTATTGTCTTCTTTCTCAGCTACAAACGTTTGATGCTGACACGTAAAGTCTCGAAACACAGTTGCTGCAGGCGTCTGGTGCAATCAGTAATGCCGTGCATAGCATTGCAGGTTGAAAGTGCGTCTTGTCCCCTCATGTATAATCCTAACCAGCGATAATGGTTTTCATGAAAGCATTCTTGACCAACGCATATGCAACTCAATCAATGTAATGGCAGGTGGCCTCATTCGTGATGGAAGCTGGCATCCCTTGATTGTTTCAAATGCTGCATGCTGTTTCGCACGCGTGTATTCTGTCCATTTGCAAGTAGGGCACATGGTGACTCAGGGGCTGTGCATGCTCAGCATGTTGCAATTTGAAACTCTGGGTCAACGTTGACAGCGTTACGTTCGCGAAAGCAGTGCGCTGCGCCGGGGCCAGGCTGCACGGCGTTTGTATGCAGAACCAGTAGTATATAGTGTGCTGCAGTATAGAATTTGCGTGAGTATGCTGTAAGGGTGCTGATCGAGCCATGCTGCAATGACGACATCAGTCTTCGGCGTTCAGGCCGACACGGCAGACCCTGCACAAGCTTGGGCGCCCAGAGCTCCCGACTTTGCAGCTTGGGTGGATGCTGGGGCATTGCAATGGCTGAATCAGCTGCCACACCGTGCTTGGCTGCTTGCTCTGCAAACACTATCTTATGTCCAGCTTCCACAGTTGTTTGCCCTGATTCTGGTTGCCTGGTTGGTCACATATGCTTTGAAGACAAGACACAAAGCCGAACTAGCCAATCAGCGTGCAAGATGGCAGCAAGTCCTGGACAGTCAACAACAGTTCACAGTTGCGGAAAGCTTCACGCTTGGCTGGTTCAATGTTCTGTTGAGGCATTTGTGGCCCACTGTACTAGAGAAGGAAATGTCTGACAAAGCCACTGTGGTACTCAAGGTGAGCATGTTATCCCTTGAGCGGCATCTCAGCTGTGCCACGCATCAGCTCACAGCAATGACTGCAGGAGACCATCAGCAAAATTTTGAAGTCGAGTGGTGAGAAAGCACCGCTTAAGTATGTGGAACAAATCGATGTGGAGGAATTCACCATGGGAATGGTCCCTCCCCGCTTTCACTTCTGCCATGCTCGTTACAATCCCACACGCAACTACCTGCAGCTGGAAGCTGACATGGGCTTTCGCAGTGCTGGCTTTCAATTGGTGGTATGCTCACATCCTCCTGGACAGCTTGTAAGATCACATGCCAGCCTTGCATGTTGCAACATGCTCGAAGGTTGCCTTCTGTTTGGCATCTGAGTCCTCACACCACACCTTGTGACTAGCAGTTGATGTCGTTCCATCACTGATGCATCAGCCAAGATAAAGGTGAATGTCTTGTCTGTGTGCAGATTGCCCCATCCATGCGGGCACACGCACTCCTGCCTCGTGTATCTGGCAGAGTGGCAGTGACGCACCTCAACATAGCAGGGCGCGTCCTGATAGGCTTCCACCTGTTCTCTCGAGCTCCTGGCATTAAAGGAGTGGACGTGTCTTTCATCCATCCCCCTGAGATCGACGTGAAATTCTCCCCATTTGGCATGACAGTCACAGAGATCCCTGGCATCCTGAATGCTTTGAAGGTATGTTGCGTGATGAGGCAGGCCTACTGAATGCAACTGACGACAGACAAGACGCCGTATGCATGTCACTGGCAGCAATCAGGCTTACCATAAACACCACACTGCCTACTTACTGTGAGCAGTGTTTTGGAACATGCAGCTGGAAGTGTAATGTGCAAGCATGACAGCGCTGGATCCTCCTGCACGGCGTGCCATCATTTCATCAAGTCTGTCTCCACGCACTCGATGTTGAGGCATGCCGGGTCTTACTGCAGGACAAGATTCAGAAGAGCATGTCCAAGGACATGGTGGAGCCCAAGCGCAAGTACATTGACATTGAGTCAGTCTGGAAGAAGCAGCTGCTGAAGAAAGCTTCTGGGCCTGGTGGACTGCTCATCATGACCGTGGTGCAAGCTAGAGACCTGAGGTAGACAGGTCAAGGCTGTGCACATCACGCATGAAGAGGCCAGGCAACACACTCGCGTGCTTCAACAATGCTGGCTGATTTCTTTTTCCCTGCACATATGTGCTCTGCACAGCAAAGTCTGAGTTGCTGAGACGCCTGAATCATGGTATGGCATGTCTTGCATGCGCATGGGCATCTGGTCCATGCTATATGCAAAGTAACATTCATGAGACAATGGAGGATTTCAGCTCACACAAAGAAGCCCATGCATGTGCTAAGGAACACAGGCAATGGTCAAAGCTGTGTCATACAGCTGTCAAAAGTTGCTGTGGTTGTCAGGTACCGTGGCATGAAGGTGTCCAACATGAAGCAGATTGATGCCTACTGTGAGGTGCGATATGGCACACAAGTATTCAGGACACCTTGCGTGCGTGGGAGTGGCAATCCAGCCTGGAACTGGCAGTTTGAGGTGAAGCTTGAGGCTCGCCAAGGGGGCTGTGCCCCAGGCGGCCAAGGGGAGTGCAAGTGAGTTAGTGTCAGTCAACACAGACTCTCTCCCTGAAGCGCCTTTTGATTCTTTGTTTTCGTTACCATACCATATTCTTGTTGACTGTGACGCTTTGCAACGGCAGCAAGAGCCTGTCATTGGTCCAGGGGGCATGGCTGAAGGGAACTGCAAGTGAAGGCTTCTTACCTCAAAGTGGCTCTTGTAGCTGCAAACAACATCCTCTTTCTCTGTTCACGCTGTAGCCTGCTGTCAGCATTGCTTTGAACGGAATCTTAGTGTGCCCAACTGCTCAAGCAGGAGAATCCTCAGAGCATGATGTGTGTCTGCTTGCATAGTTGCTCAAAAGTGCTGCTGCATTGGTTACCTTTGCATCTGTAAACTCCTGACAGGCATGGCCTGTGTCTGTATGTACACCAAGACTTGAAGCAACTCCAGGCTTGATGCTCCAAGTCGAGTTGCTTCATGGTGGCGTCTCTTCAGGAATTAATCGTGATGAGCATACCTTGCTCTTGCATCAATGCACTGCTCATCAGCATCTTGAGTGAATGAGCCGCATGTATTATGCAGACCTGTCATATTCAGTCATGCAAGTGCTGCGACAGGATAAGGATTCTGGATGCCAAGGCGCTTGGGGACCCAGGCCTGTTGGGGACAGCAGAGGTGTCCCTGCCAGATGCTCAGTTGCAGCCAAATGCTGGCCCCAGAGACATGTGGCTGCCGCTTCAGGTGTGTATGCAACTATCAAACGCAGCCAGGCTTGCTGCAGACTTGCAGTGACTACAGCAATGATTGCAAATCTGTGTTACACACTACACATTGCTATCAGCAGCCTGTCTGAGGGAAAGAGTGCGCCCATCAGCCCTTCCCCTGTGGCGGCTGTGCACAAAGTTGCAATACAGCTGCAATGCAATTGTACATCATCAGAGTGTATCTAGTCTTGCTCAGAACCACGATGTGCAAAATCTGCTATCACCAGTGTGCTGAGCCTCATCAAAGGCAGAGTGAAAGAGGCACAAGAGGCTGTGCACCTGTCTATAAACACTTCATGTCCTTTGCAGCCAGGTGCTATCGGTCTGTGCATCCTGTCGGACATGGCTGAACCCTAAAGGTGAGGAAGTAAGGGATGTATGTGCAGGGATCACCAGAGGGCACTGTCCAGGTTCAGCTGACCCTTCTGGCCCAGGAGGCCCTGGGGCAGCCTGAGCTGGCAGCCACATCTGATGCCCGCCTTCAAGCTGCCTTTGGCCAAGCTGGCAAAGGGGACATTGTCCAGACAGGTGACTATCAATCCATCCCTGGCAGCACATGCTTTAGTGCATGAGCACATGTCATGTTTGTATGGTGAGACAGGCAAGCAAGCCTGCCATAGGCGCATGCCGTGTTCTGAGTACTCGTGTTACAGTTGAGTACCGAGAGAGGCAAGCATGCAAGCCAGCAACAGGTGCATGCCTTGTTGCATGGGCCTGAATTTGCAGCTGTGTATTGTGCATGGCAAGCCAGCTAGCGACAAGCGCATACTTTGGTGCACATGTGCATCTTACACTCATGTGTCATGAGGGCAGGCAAGCCAGCAAGGGGGGCAGATGTGGTGGAGGACAAGGCAGAGCTGGCCAGCCTGTTGGAAGCAGAGAAGAGCAGGCGGCGCCTGCTGGAGCAGCGCTTCACCACTGCCCAGGAAGAGGCTGAAAAGCTCAGGTCTGCCACTTCACCCCGTTTTGTCTTTTGCTTGGCTGAGAGCAAAATCCTGGTCTATCCTGCAAGATCCACAACACCGATGAGGGTGTTGCACTGCCACCAGTGGCTCGCCTTTTTCAAGCCTGTTTTGCAATTGTTGTGTTTGCAATCTTGCATTGGCGGCATGCTTTGACTTTTTGTTTTCACAAACAAGTTTCATCCGCTGATCTCTTTGCGGCATGCAAATCTGCCGAGACCTTCTCCGCGTGTGTTGGTGCGCAAATGGACAACTTCAGGCAATATATGCATTGCGGCCATATCCCTTCTTGTCCTTGAAATAGCCATCAAAGCATAAACACATGAAAGCTGCATCATAACATGAAGGCTCTTGCCTGTCTACATGGCTGCATGGCTGTCTACATGGCTGCAACAGGGGCCGGCTGAAGGAGATGCAGGGTGTGAAGAAGAAGTCCAAAGCAGGTCAACAGCGCGCCGAGGACAAAGCAGAGCAGGCGCGCAGCTTTCCCCGAGCTGCACGACCCCTGGGCATGCAGAACCAGCGCAAGACTGCAGATCAAGCAGGTCTGTCTCACACTTTGATTTAGTCATGATTGGCCTATTGTATATGGCATACCCCGATGGTTGCCGGCATAATATTACATTCCTGCCAAGGCTAAGGCCCTATCCCATGAGGGGGCATCGGCTCTTGTATCACACTTTCTGTCAGTACAGTACATGCATCAAATGCGGCCTGTGTACATGTGCAGCGCTGTCATCAAAGACAAGGAAACAAGGTTGACTTGAACATGTGTGTACAATGTGACAAGTTTGCAGACGCCTTGCCTGGGCTAGGACATGCTTCCCTGGTGGAATCTCTGAGCACAGCAATGCCTGGCGTGCAACACCTTTCATCACAGCTTGTATGGTGTCAGCATGACTGATTGCTGGTAGTCATGACGTGCTTTGACAGCATGATGTGGGGCCCTCTTGTTGGTGTAGACATTCCTCAGAGGGGTGTGGACCGGTTACCAGAGGATGCCCAGAGGCAGGTGGCCCAGTCCCAGCAGCCCAAGGCTGACACTGACGGGGAGGGCGACCAAGACAGCCAAGATCAGGGCCTTCTGGGCAGCCTCAGGGTATGTCTCTTGGGTGTTGATGCCCTGTAAGCGTGACGCAAGTGCAGTCTTGCATCCTGCAGTGATCAGGACCTGCCTGGCAGCCTGAGAGTACGCCTCCATCCTGGTGATGCCACAATGCACTGGTTTGCATTGAACAGACTCTTGCATCATGATGTGACCCTGGCAGGCATAGCAGCTTCAGTATATGACCCCTGTACATCTGCTTTGGCCTACTCCTGCCCACCCAATGCCCACATCAAATCTGCCTTGGTAGTATCTACAAGGTCAACAAGCAGCAGCAAACAGCACATGGGAAGTGTGGTGACTGTCTGGCAGGATGGGGGCACATCACTGTTGGAGGCAACAGCCAGGAAGCAGGGCGAATCTGATGGGGAGCAGGAAGGAGCCCTCTCTGATGGCTCCCTCCTAGCCTCCTCTACTGACCAGGTGACAAATGCATTGCATGAGATGGGTTTCCTGTCAGACGATTATGAATGTCTGCATGTAATGTGCACTGTGCTTTGCTGCATGCCAACAGTTGCAGGTCCTATGACAGCCTGTTGGGGGCAAAAAGCAGTTACTGCACAATTTTGAAACAAAGCGAAGCAGATGAGCAGTTGGCTTGCAGAAGGCAACAGTGAGATGAGGTGCAGGTGGAAGCAGATTATGGGCGCCCCAAGGATGGCTTGGGGAGGGTGGTGAGTGAGCATGACCTGCAGGCCCTGGCTCTGGAGAGGGGGCCGGGCTCCAAGGGGGCTTATGCAGGCGTGAAGCGCCCCAACCCTGCCATGGGTAATCAGCCAGGTCCCCTCACCCTCTTGGTCAAGGTAAGACAATTGCAAGCATAGCCTGGAGGCTGCTCTGGAGAGACAAGACTTGTGCTGCACGTACCTAGCTCATCATGAGCTGGAAAGCGGTTTAATTATTATTATTTTTTATTATTATTATTATTGTTATTTTTTATTATTATTATTAAGCATAGCCTTCTCATGGTGAATTACTTCATCACCACCATCAATCCATGCATTCCAGGTGGTGTGACAGGCTGGGTAGCTGCACACCAATCAGCCATCTCCAAGCACTTCAGTCACTGAAAAGCATTTTTTGACAATCGTAAAATGAAACACAGCACAAGTAGCATGTTGCAACGTTGCATAGGTGTCTAAGCTGGAGAGGGTTCTCAAGGAGGAGAGAGCTGCCAGAGAGCGCCAGGTGTCAGAGCTGGAAGGGTATGCCGCCCAGCTGGAAGCTGAGCTAGAAGCTGAGCACAAGCGGCGCCTAAATGAGCAGTTAAGGGCCCTCATTGAGGGTGCGCCCTTTGTCATGTATAAGTCCTCTGAGGTTTCAGAGCGCCATGTCTGGTTCAGGTATGATGCTGCTGCTTTATGATGTCCGTGTGTCGCAGAAGAGTCTGCATGCAAAAGGCTGTTGAAAGCAGGTCGCATGTATTGCTCAAAGCTCATTTCTGGGGTTTGCCGCAGGCACTTATCAACAATAGCCTGTTCTGTGGCTTCTGCTTGTGAGTCTGGGCTGCACTTGTGGCTCTGCTGTGATGGCATTCCCTGCTTGCTTGTAAACATAGTGAGAACAGGACATGAACAAAGACCGACCGCACTGCATCGCACACAAGCCTTGAAGGTCAGGCTACCTACCATTTTCTGGCTGTCATGCTGCAGTGCAGCTTCCAGTACGCTCAGATGGGCAGTGTCCAGATCAGCAGTTCCTGGTGTTGTTGCAAAGACCCACCGCAATGGGGAGACCAAGAACAAGGAGCGCAGCATTGATATCAAGAAAATATTGAAAGTGGAGACAGGCACTGGCCAGTTCCCAGGATCCAATGGCACTAAAGGTCAGCTGTCTTCCTTGTCAGCCAAAATTAATTTGCTTGTCGATGCAGCACATGTCCTTGAAGACAATTGCACACATGGGAAGAGGTGCCATATCTGTGCAGGGAGTATGCCCTCATCAGCTTCAGCCTGCAGTACTGTAGCATGTACGTGAGACTAATATGCTCATATGGCCTGCCAAAGCGACAAATGTTTCTGGCTTGATCAGCTATGCAATGCAGCACATGTCTTTTTTAGGCTTAATTGGTAACATGCTGCTGCTGTGTGTTGAAACAAATAGCAGGATCAATTGTTTGTCCTTCTGGATCTGTCCATAGGCTATGAATCATCAAGCCTATATTGATGCTCAGGGTGGGAACAGCTGAAGAGCATCATCCCTTTTGGTGCTGCCAAGAAGCCAGCAGAAGGCTCTGTGGAAGCAGATGAGGACAAGGCTTTCACAGTTGTTTTCACTGGCAACAGTGCAATCCATTTGGTGGCCAAAAGTAACGGGCGATCACGTGATGAATGGGTTGCTGCTTTCTCAGATCTGGCTTCTGGCTTGTACAAGGATCAGCTCAAGTCTGATATTGTTGTACCGGAGCAGTAATCATGAAAAGGCTTTTATTTAACTGGCTGATGTGTATGGTATGTCACAAGACTGTATGTCAGTGATGTATCAGTACTGTATAAGCAGCACCTGACATATATACCATGCGAGCACCAAACATGCACATTTGGTGAAGTTACCTACCTTGGTTAAGATACCCCCATGCCCTTAGAGCTGAGCCGTAACGCTTGATATACTGAGCCGTAACGGCTGCGCTTTCTTAATTGTGCCAGTCAAAGCACTGCCTCTCTCCCTCAGTGTGCTACTCAACCTCACCTGTTCAGCTTTGACATACGGGCATTGCTGGCACTTGAGATTCGGATCGCACCGACACTTCTCCGCATACTTCAGTCGCAGCGCAAGCGGATCACCTGCTGTTGACCATCAGCCGCAGCAGGCTCTCAGCGTATGCAACCTGATCCCGAAGTCCTTGACGAAGCTTTGCTACGGCCTGGATTCTTGGCGCATGGTGGCTTGCAGGAACTCAGGCCTGGCAGGTCGAGCTCACAGCGAGTAATAACGGTCCCAAAACACTGGTCAGCAAAACGTGGAGCTGCCCTCAACTCTGAGCTTCACGTGGGAAAAGCACTTGGGCAAGGAGTTCAGGTATGCGATTGATGCTGACAGCACACCTCCAGTGCTACACAGCTGGACACATTGGCTGTGAATTGATACAGTGTTGCCAGTTCATCACTAGACTGCCTTTGGTTTTGGCAGGGAGCTGTGTATGACCTGCTGGACCAGGCAGGCACTCCTGCAAATTTGGTGTTGAAGGTCATCCACTTCAAGCTATTGGCAGCATGCTTGGGAGCAGGTACAGACCCGGGAACTCACCTACGTTTTGACATCTGTCATCCCTGGAGGCCCATTTTGCCTGTCACTGTCTGTCGCCAAAAGTACAAGCATTCATTCAGAATTCATAGCCATCATACAGCTGTGTCTTTGAGGCTGAATACATTGCATAGAATGGGGACTGTGCAAAATGCCATGCACTGGGTACAGGAGAAAGCCTGGAGCGGGAATATGTGATTGGCAGATGCATCACGGAAGCATTGCAAGCTGGAGTTCCAGAAGGCTTCATGATGGTACAGGCTGCTGTAGTCTTCCAGCACAACGGGATTCTCAAAGGTAGCTCTCTGAATGTCATCCATTGAAATGCACACAAAGGATTGCCCCAGAAGCCAGATGCCCTTCTTGGCTAGGGTGTGCTTCATGCACTAAACAACATATCAATTGAAGCAGTGATGCCGCCATAAACGCGAAGTGTTTCCTATGTATGTGCACTCTGCAGGCATTGTCATAGAGAAGCTGAATGGCATCAAGGTTAGTGAGCGGATGCAGCAGAAGGAGTTTGCAGATATATGGTACATCCAAGACATGTTGCGTGAAAGCCTCACAGCCATGGCTGATGCTCAACAGATGTTAGGTAAGCTTGCAGGCACATTTGCTTGTGCAGTGCATCTGCATGGCCACATACGCTCTTTCACCTTGAAACAATTTGGCTCTGAAGTTAATTGCAATACACACTGTCACTTCACTGCCTATCAATTGCTTTCATCACCTCATGTTGTGTGCTTATTGCTGATGTGCTGTACCTTGAGCTGTCCTCATGCATGTCTCATTGCTGAACAAGTGATGCATGCTTGGTGTTACACTCCGTGGCTGCATCAGCTGATGTGCGATGCGCTTCTGCCTCATGAAGTTGGCAGTACTAAGTTTGCTGACACTTGCTTGCTCAAACACATTCATGCCATTCAGCTGCTGCTCACCTGTATGATGAAACATGTTGCAAAGCAATTGCCACCACATCCAGCCCAGCCTAGTAAAAAGCATTGATTACATATTCAATGCTGCAAAAGCAAGCAGGAGCTCTGCAACATACTGCCGACAACGTGTCTCTGGCTCTCAGGGACAACGCAGGAAACGCAATGTTGTACGCCATTTGTTGCTCATTCAGGGCTGCGTCATTGGGACCTGAGGTGCTCCAATATTATGGAGCACACGGAGTGGGAGGAGCCATCAGAGGCACATCCCAACAGCCCTGAAGCTAACAGCCCTACACAGCCAATAGTGGCCAGGACCAAATACTCCTTCACCGGTTACAAGTACCTGACACGTGCAGCCGTCCAAGGCGCTGCACGCTCGTCACACAGACAGCTGTACAGACATGGGCATGCACAGCCCAGCGGTCATGATCAAAGATATGGTTCTGAGCACAGCCCTGGCTCTCAAAGCCAGAGCGTCGAGCTTCAGAACCATGCTGACAGCCAATCCAATGGTTGTGCTCAGCATCATAAGGTGGACCATGGTGCCGAGGCGCAGAATCCTGCTGACAGCCACAGCAATGGACAGGAGCTTGTCCATGAAGCAGAGCAAAGGAGTGGCACGACACAACAAGTCAGTAGAGCTGCAAAAAGCCCGCATCAGATCATTGAGCAGCAGCAGCATCCCCGCCGCTTCAAGGTCATTGACTTTGGGCATGCTGACCTGGAGCCTGTACAAGGGGGCTCACCTGGCCTTACAGAAACCAAGTAGGCACTCACAGACACCATAGCCCTTTGAGCATGCTCAACATGCCTTGCACGCGGCTCAACTGACAGTGTAGCACAGTGCTTGATCCTTGTGCTGCCTATGTATGTGTCCTTGGCAGATGGACTGTACAGCTTGCTTCAGCAGCATCCAACATGCATGGCAACATTAAACTGCACTGTTCCTATCATGCTCGACTCAGAACAGACCGGAGTTCATGTGCAGTGGATCTTCATGTGTTCCGGTTGGGCACAGTCCATCAACAGCACAGGCAGCGGAGTGCATTTAGACGAAGCAGTGGATATGATGCTGCAGATTTGGCTACAGAGCCTCAGCAGGATCAGCTATGCCGCCAGCTCCCCTGTATGACAGACTGTATCGTCGGTGGTGGCATAACTGTTCTGACATCTTCTTCCTGCTGTTCACCATGGCCATCATCATTGATGGCAAGGCCTGGCCCCGGCCAGATGTAGACAAGGTCCATCAGCTTGGCCGACTCATCAAGCGCGTCACAGGTGATAGTTTGCATGGACACACGCTGCCATTGCTATATGGCACCATAGATCTGTCCTTGGCAAATGTCATGTACACTTCGTGCCTGGCATGTTGAAATGTTCTTTTGGGACTTGCATAATTGCTGGAAGTGTTCAACTGTGTGTGCGTGGCACAACTGTTGACTATCCTGTCCTGCGTCTGCAAGGGAGTTGACATTGATCAAACAAACACAACTTCACCGGAATCAAGCAACTCTGTGTGAGATGTGCCCACATGGCACATGTAGTCAAGAGGCTATGCTTGCACTGCAGGGCTGCAGATCAATGTCAAGGCTGAAGATGCAGACCAGTCACACACAGGCTGCTATGCTTGGCAAGGCGGCTGCTGTCATGGTATAAGGAGAGTATGGATCAGGTGATCCCCTTGTGCCATTGCTTACATCAGCCTTGATGCCGATATTACACTGTACAGCCAAAGATGTGTACCCTAGGACTTGACAACCTGGGTGGACAGCCCAGCCAAACGTTTACAGCTTGAACGGCATTGACTACCTGGGCATATCATGCTACATTTCATTTGCTTCTGTGTTGGTAATTAGCGCCATCTGAGCTCATCTTCATGCCATGCAGGTTTAAGGTGTGGAAGTGGCCTGGGGAGTCTGCTCTCACTGCAGCAGAAGTCCTGCATGACCCATTTCTGACAGACCAACCAGATGACATTTAGGTATACCTGGTTAGCTATCTGTCCTAACCAGCCCATAGTCCGCATAAGCAGTCAGGTCCTCAAGGACATCAACAGAGTCATGTTTTCAGATTCTAGTAGCTGTCCTCAGCGCCTCATCAGCCCATGACACGCACTGCACGTGAACAGGATACAGTGAGGATCTTTGATGTCAAAGAACATTCGAAAACCAGAAAGGGCTTGCTGTCCATGGCAAGGTCAGTCTTGACGCTTAAGTTCACGTCTGTGTTGACCATTGTCAGCATATGCATGACACCCTGCCATTGCACATGCCAGGACCGAATTCACTGTGGTCGCATTCACAGCAACGTCACGCATATGTACACTCATTTGCAAGTTTGTAGTTGGCTTGCTCATGACCTCCCTCGATATGTTTTATCAATGCCCTGGAGCAAAGCGCCATGCGCAGCATGCACTCGACCTTCGAACAGCTGTGCAGCGCAAAGCCACTCACGTAGCCACGGAACTCGATGGTGTCTCCTTGAGCGCGTCGTGGAACTCCCTGGCAGGCGGCTGACGTCTGTACAAACGTGTTTTGGTCGCGACATTCTGCAAACATGTCTAGCAATGTCCTACGGTTTGGTGGAGGAGGCCGGCATCAATACTCGTATGCTTTAATTTTCGTTCCAGCTGTTGTCAAGTTACCATGTTTACTTGCTGAGACAAGCGGATCGCATGCAGAGATTATGGCAAAGGATCGGTGATCAGAGTCGAGCTGCACAACTTTATGGTATGCTTGCACCCATGCGTGAACGAAAAGTCGAACAGACCTGTTGCAAGCACTTTATGGCACGCAGACGTACAAAGATGCCATACTGGAGCCTGGCCCGAGACTGAACCTTGTGCTTGGTCCCAACGGTGAGCTGTTGCGCCTTATGTATGCGCTTGCACCCACGATGTCATGACAAACGAGATTTGACAAAAGCCACAGTGTTTGCTTCTGATACGCCAACTTCACCTCCTGCAGGTACCGGGAAGAGCTCGTTTGTGTGTGCCCTGTGTCTTGGCTTAGCAGGAGGCACAACTGTGAGTAATGGTCTTGGCTTGTTGGACAACTTCATCTGACAGCACACCATTGAACATCGCTGCTGCAGTTGCTAGCCAGAGCCGACAATGTCAAAGACTTCATTCGTAGAGGTGAAGATGAAGGTTCTGTGACCATCACTCTTGCTAGTGGCGAACCTCGGCCCCTGGTAGTTTACCGCCGCATTCGAACTGATGCACAGTCTGGAGGGATATCTGACTGGAAGCTGAACGGTATGCTCTTGCATCGGATGTGAGGTCCTCCCCAGTGCTTCCTCCCCTATGGTAAATTATATAGCATAACTTGTACATTATGCTTTGCAATCCAGGGGCGTCATGTGCCATGAAAGATGTCAAGCAGAAGATGAAGGATCTTAATGTCCAGCTTGACAACCTGTGCCAGGTACAAGTTTTTTGATCTCAAGAGATGCTGCCTGCAATTCAGTCCGAGAGCCAACAGAGCATGCAGTCTAGTGTGTCGATTCACCTGCGTCCTACAGCTATGCCAGATGCAGACCCATAAGACAAGCATATCAGTGTGTTTGAGCGTGTTGTCTGCCACCTGCAGTTTCTTCCCCAGGACAAGGTGGTGGAGTTTGCAAAGCTCAGTCCAGTTGAGTTGTTGCGTGAGACTCAGAAGGCCATTGGAGACTCTCGCCTGGCTGATCTACATAAGGAGCTGATAGAAGAGAACAAGCTCTCCAACACAAGTAACAGAGTGAGCTTTGCTTGTCTAAACATGTGCCTGCATGCCTGTAGTAGAAATCCTCTGTCTACACATCTGTCAATGCTGAGCTACAGGTGCATTGTCAGGTACACAGCCTATGCAAGGCATGGTGATTGTGACTCTGCTTGCTCAGACAAGTTGGTTCAGCAGGGTGTGATCATATAGCCAATCAGGCTGAGTTGGAAGGTGGCACTTTGTGAGCTGCTTGGAGCTTTGCTTGAAGGATTCTGATAGACTTTTGACTTGGTGCACCTGCTCTGTGAAGCACCTGGTAACATCTCTGGTTCAGGCAAAGATGCTTCATTGTTGTCTCAGGAGCGCAACTCAGTGGCAACTGAGCTGCATCAGCAGCAGGACCTGAATGGCCGCCTGCAGCGTGATGTAGAGCGCTTCAAAAACAGGGAGCAGTTGCTTGCCAAGGTATCCATCTTGTCTGTTTCCCCTACCCATTGATCTTGACAAACTATATTTGTGTGGGTTTCGTGCACAGCATCTCGTCAGCTGACTTGACTTGGTGTTGATACAGCCATGAGCAGTGAAGGGCAGCAGAGCGGCCTTGGCTTCCTTGCTGTGCCGGTAGTCTTTGCTGCTTGCAAGGGACCCTGTTGTGCCATGCCATACAAACCATGCAGAGACCAAAGCAGTCGGTTCCTAGCTTGTGAACATCCCATGCAACTCACTGTAGGTGAAGCTTATAGAGTCCAAGCTGCCCTGGATTGAATACAATGATGCAATGAAAGAGTTTACAGAGGTCAAGGAGCGACGAAGACAAGCTGACGCTTGTCTTGAAGCCAGGAAAAAGGAGTTTCAGGAGTCTCGACAACCCTTGGGGTACATGCCATCCCTGCTGACCGGTCATGGCTCTGTTGTGTCAAGTCCTGTATCTACAAGCTGCTGTGATTTTGTGTGCAAGCAGCATTGCTACTGCTGTGGCCTGCTGGCCCTTTGACTGACAGAGCAAAACAGGCTTTCATGGTGTAACACCACTTTGGCAATTTTCACATAACGCACCCAAGCTTGGTGCTGGTTGTAGCTGCTGACTGACCAGCATGCTCTGGCCGTGCGCCAGTCACAAGTATCATACTGTATGCACAGGCCATTTTGCAGCTCCGTGACCAGTTCAGACAATTCTCACGCATCTCCACACTGACAGACCCTGCTTGCAGGATGCTGCATGATGCAATGGTTGTCAAATAAGGTCAACAGTATGTGTCTCCTGAGCTTAAGCAGCACCTGCCTTATGGTTTGCAGCACTTAGCACAGAAAGCTAAAATGCAATGCATTGTTCAGCAATTCTGCGTTAGCTAATGAAATGGGCGTGGACGGTGCTGTTGTGCTGATGGCACCGGCATGCGCAATGTTGCCTACCCATTGCATTTTTGGGCAGTAAACAGCAGTCTGCTTGCACAGGGCCAAAGCTGAGGAGTTAGAAATTGCAAAGGATGCTACCAAGGCTTTGCTACAAAAGCTCAGAAGATTGGATGGTCAGCAGGCCGATTTGATACCGACGGCAAACGGCTTGGTATGTCCCCAGACTTAATACTGTGCATTTCTGTTTTTCCTGATACCAATGACAGCTATGCATAGTCAAGAAATGCATGCATGTCTCTGTTGAAGTACTAGAACCGTGTCCTTGTAGCTGGTTTGCTGATATGCAAAAAAGGGTGCAAAACACCATGCCAGGGGTTGGAATGCTGAGCCTGTATGCAACCTGGACAAGCCATGCCACATAGGGAACATTTGGTGCACTGCAATCAAACCAATGTCTTTTGTCATCAAGTCGTCTGCGCAATGGCCGAATGCTGCACTTGTGAGCACGAAGTGTCGTAGATCACTGAGGGTCTGAAGCTTTGCACAGTCTCTACACCCTCAGTGCAAACCGCATACCCAGCGTGTAAATCATGTGTCAGTGGAGATGCAACTCACAGTGATGCTGTCAGCTCTGAACATGCATGCCCGCGTTGATCAATGTGAATTTTGCTTCCTCGTGGTATGCTTGCAACCTGGTGAGCATGTGCACTTCAGCATTTAGAATTTACAGAGCAAATAACATCAGATTGGGAGCTAGGGGTGTGCAATTAACTTTTCATCAATCACTACTGAATAGAAACGTCACTGTAATCACTGCTAATTTAATGTTGGGGCCGTGAATAAGATGATTTAAGCAAATTTTGTTTCATTGCATCTCACAGAAATGGGCAAAATATGCCCAAATGAGCCAAAACTGGTAAGTCCCTGTTTTGAGGTAGGAATATTGCTCGAAAGGTTTATTGAACTTGGCAGATGCGTCTCCCTGAGCAAGAGCAGTGCTTTGCCACTGTTAAAATTGAGAACAGCCATGTATGGCAATTAGACAGTAACAGTTAAATGGTAAATTACTTTGTTACTTACCAATTGGCAACGCTACTGGGTAATTGATGACAAGGGTCTGGTGAAATGAGTAATTTGCAATCCTATTGGGAGCCTTGTATGCTTTCATTGTGAATTAACCTGATGCTGCAGACTGACAGACTGGACGAAGCACAGAGAGATTTGGCAGGCCTTGACAGAAAGGTTCAAGAGCAAGCAGCCAAGGTGCAAAGAGCTGAAGAGGAGGTTGCAAAAACAACAGCAGATTTGGAGAACCTACCACCCCCACCTCGAGGGGTGAATGAGAAGAAGGCTGATCTGCAGAAGCAATTGCGAGAGCTTGACATGCAGGTAACATTTGCACATCATCTTGCAAATTTAGTAATTTGTTGCGCACATCTGGTGCAGCTTTGTGGGTGCTATCTTTACTGCTCGTGGGTGTTAACTTGTACAATACCATCAGGCAGTAATGTGAATTTGAAGCACTGTCCGTACACATGCCTGCTGTTTTCCAAATACTGGTTGGCTGAATGCTATGTGTTGTTTACTCATTTGCATGCATTAGTCAGCAAACACCTGTGGTGTGCTAAAGCTGGTTTCTGTGCAGACAAGGAGTGCTGACACCAGCAGCAAGGAGCTGGAGGATGACCAGAAGCAGCACAAGATCCAGCTTGACAGAATCAAAGGTCTGAACAAAGCAGCATCTGGGTCCTCAGCGGCAGCAACTGTTGGCAGACTCATCTCACATAGAGTGGCTCACTGCAAGACAGATAGGCTGTACTTTCATACATTACTGCAGTGCTACACAGCTACCATATGGCAAAACTTGATGTGCACTTGCCAGAGTTTGAGCCAAATGTCATGTTGAGATCAGGTTTACTGTAACAATTGGTGAATGTCTAGCACATCCTTGTCTCTGATCAATTGCAGGTCAGCTAAACGAGATGGACAACATCAAAGGGCAGCGACTTATGACGCTATGTAGAATTCTGAGGAGCGATGGCATTAAGAAGGCCTATGACTGGGTAGTGAATGGCAACCGCACTGGACTCTTTCGAGGCCTGGTGTATGGACCCATCCTGCTGGAGGTTCAAGTCCAGAACAAGCAGCATGGTATCTACTTGGAGGAGAACTGCCCGTGTAAGGCAAACCTTTGACATCTCAGGGAAATGGCTAGGACTGCCCAAGCTGTGGAATCTGTGTGCATAGCTAGTCATAACCAGTTCCACCTGTTTTAAAGATGATGGTGACAAATCAGTGCATGCAATGGACATTAAGAGGTGAATTCTTGACAACAACTGCATGTCTGGGTGTGCCAGAGCCCACATGTTTCATGTGCACCCATCGTGAAAAGGGATTTGATGTCAACTGTGAGCAGCATTCTTCTGTGTACCACAGCTCTAGCTGATGGTAGCTTGCGTCACAGATCTGGCTGATAAAAGCTTTGCTGATGCAGTGACCTTGTGGCAGCGCTTTGTCACAACTTTTAGGGAAGACCAAGACCTGCTGGTAAAGGAGTTTGCTGACAGAAGCAAGGGGTATAATTTCCGCCCCATTGTGTCAAACTACCAGGGTAATCCCCAAGCAGTCATCACCCACCCCAAGGGAGAAGCCCAACAGTATGCCAGGTGACCTAAGTCACCTCAACTCATGCCTTCATTGTGTGCTGTCAGACATCTTCCTGCTGTAGCTCTGATTTGTGCTGTTATCCCGCATATATCCTTCACATAGACAGATCTCGGCTGTTGTGCTTGCGCAGCACTGCATCTCTTCTATTCTGCAGTTCACCTGACACAGGACAATGCATGGTGCAGGTATGGCATCACACATACTCTGGACCAGGTCTTTGAGGCTCCGCCTGTGGTCAAACACGTCATGACAGATGAGGCCAACCTGAATGAAGCTTATGTGGGCACCCGGTAAGGTGCAGCAAAGAATGACGTGTGGTTGCTGACACTTGAAGGGGCACGCATGATGTAGTGGTCAAGGCAATGGTGCAACAACTCCTCTGCTGATGGAGTCACAACATGGACTCAGGTCACCCACTGTCATTGCACTGATGAGTGTTGCTGCTCTTTGTGCACGGCGTGCAAAGACCACATGCGTGTTGCTCGCATCTCCTTCATTTGCCTGAGCCTAGTTTCAGAAAACGACGCAACTTGTATGGGCCAGCCTGTAAAGGTTTGCATTGGTCACCTTGCAGCGAGACCCATCCTGAGGATTGCTTGAGGGACAACCCCCAGCTGGCTAACCTCTGGACCCCAGAGTCCCACTATTCTGTGCGTACTTCCATGTACAACAAGGACGCCCGGTCCCAGAGCGTCTCTCAAGTCAACGGCAACAAGAACCTGATCAGCGGCAGTGCCAGTTCTCAGGAGCGAGACACGCTGCAGCAACAATATCAGGAGGTTCTCCAGGTATTTGCAAAACACAACAGATACACTCCTTGAACACTCAACAGATACATAGTAACAGGATGACTTAGCGCATATACATGACAGTGGCACCGATGTATGGGCTGGTAAAAGGGTAACAGCATTATATGTTGTTTAAAATCATCAACATTATTGTGAATACACAGAAATCTTCAAAACTGCAGTGTACAAGAACATGTGCTTGGCTCAAAAATGAAAGTCAGCGCCCAGCCTGCATTCACCTGGCTGGGTGTATCCTGCCTGGCATGTATTTTGACTGCTTTTGTAGGCAGAACTGCCCACACACATGTATGTTGACCACAGTGACGTATGAGATGATAGTGTGTTGTTGGCAGTCGTGCAACGGCTGATGGCCACAGAAGCTTCTGCTTCACATGCAATACGCCTTGTCACGAATACATCTTGTCAATGTTTTCGTGTCCAGGTTTTCAATGGCATACACCAGCAGATTGAACAACAGCGGGCGACCATCCGCAGCAACACTGCAAGCATGAGTGGCATGCGGAATGAGGTGTCAGCCATGGATCGGGAGGTCAGGTCTCTAAACAGCAGGTAGGCAGGCTGTTTCCTGTTATCTTGATTGGTGGCACATGCTGTGCAGCAGTGAGTGGCTGTTGTGGTCGAGTCCCTGAGGTGATCTGCATTTATGCTCATGACAACTGTTGATTGACTGTACCACGGTGCTTCAGCCATTGCTGCCATGCTGTCACAGAGTGGCACAAATGCATGTATGCACTATTGCCTGTGTGCCATATTCAGCTGGCCACCGGTGCTTCAGCGTTTCTGCTGCTACAGGCCCATACAAAGGCATTGAGTTTTGCGTGCAATGCAGGCGGTTAAGTCTGACCACACGGCTGACTGGAAAGAGAAAGGCCCTGGACAGACTGAAGGATGCGCCAGATCCTCGTGCTAAGGCCCCAGAGTTGCATCAGAAGATACAGGATGCAAGTAAAAGCATCGCCAAACTGGTATGAGCCCATGCCTGCACCATCATGCTGGGCACACTACTAATCAGTGCATCTTCTGAAGCGGAGCTTGCATACCCCTTGCTGTGCAGTCTCCAGGCATGCTCATTGCTTGAGCAAAACCCTGATGCTGCGGTGCTTATGATGTTTTCAGCTACCAGGCTACCAGTAGCTGCTACCAGTTCCTAATGATTGCTTGGGTGCATAACCGGAAGTCGTGATTGGTCAGCATGCATGACAGCTTGTAGGGGTGCATTGTTGTGACTGTCACTACCTGTGTATATAACACACGTTTGTGGCATTACACAAACTCTGTTCCTCGCATGCACCAGAGCTGACGAGCTTCAGCGGCGTCAACCTTTGCCCATTGCACACCAGGGTATGACTGGGACAAAGCAGCATGTCTCAATGTTCAAGAGCACTATAGCGGTCTTTTACCCTGAGAACCCCACAGTCAGACTGCCTGGTGCCAAAGCACACATGTTGCCTTGCAACTCACAACTGTTGATGCCTGTGTGTAGATGCAAGATGGCAAGGAGAGTCTGCAGCAGAGCCTTGCAGGCATGAAGGTGCACGCTGTAGCTGAGCTTCACAGCCGGGAGGTGGCTCTGCAGGTACTTGGTCGTTACACTCACTTCTGTGCTCATGTGTTGCGCAAGATGCAAACCAATCCTCCCAACTTATGGAGGATCATGTTTGTTTCTGAAGAGGCCCAGTTTGTTGGCATCAGCAGTTGTGGCGGATCTGCAGCTGTGAGCGCCAGATTTGTCAGCGCACATGCACGCTTCAGTCATCGGGCACTTTGTATGGGGTCTTCAGCAGGGTCTTGCACAAGAGAGCGACAGACCATGGTCCTGGCACACTTAGCTGCTTGTTGCGCAGCTTCAAATGAGGAGACTGCTGCAAGCCTCTCCGTGAGCTTGCAAGATCAAGGCAGTGTGAGCTGTGTGTGTGCGCTTTGCTGACTGCTCTGTGCTGCTATTCCAGCATGATGCAATGAAGCGCAACCTGGCTGAGAGACAGACTGCATACGGCAGCTTCCAGGAAGCGGTGAAGCGGCTGGATGCATTGGTGGAATCACACCGAGAGAGAGTCAAGTAATGGCCTCTGCCCCTCAGCTGTCTGCTGCATGGGGCCTGTCACAATAATGGTGCCATGCTTGCCACTGCATTCTGGACTTCTGACTGCGCAATCTTTGCATTGGCCGAGACCACATTTGAGACAAAGTGTATCACCGATCACCATGATTAAAAGCAGACTGCGTGTTGCTGAGTACATGGGCCACTATGTGTAGCCTACACATGGCCCAATCAGCATCTGGAGGCTCCACATGCTGTACATATATGGATGTGCACACAATGATCATGTTTTGGCAGGACCCTGTGCAAGTAAGTGCTGCAAGCAGGCTTAGGCAGCACCCTTTCTTGTTAGTGTCAAAATGCCTATACCGCCACGCTGTGCAGGCAGCTGCTGGCTGCAGCCAAAGCAGTAACAGGTGGCAACCCAGACACCAGGCTGCAGGAGGAGTTTACGGCATTGACGGAAGACGTGGATGAGCTGAAGCAAGACGCATTTCGATTGCGCGCAGAAGCAGAGGGCATTGCATGTGCCAATCCCCGTGTGGTAGGCAGCCTTGCAGCTCAACAGTGTCCTTTCCTGTCTGCAAAGCACTTCAAAGCACGCCATGACTGTTTCTTTCAACCTACCGGTCTGCTAGCAAGGCTGCTGTTGCCAGCAGCAACACAGTACTGTCAAGCTTGCATTTCACATCCCAGAAACAGCTGTTGCATGCACAATGACATACCCCTCTTTTGTCTGGATCTGACAATCAAGCCGCGTGGGATGCTGGTCAGATGATTCTGTATTAATCACGTCATGCGCTACCTGCAGCTCCATTGTCATGCTGCATCTGCTGTGTTTGGACCTATGCATTGCGTCAGACTGCGACGCTCAAATATGGCTGCAGCTGCAAGAGTTTCAAGAGCGTCAGAAGAAGATTGCTGACATGGAGGCAAAGCTGAAGGACAAAGACGAGGAGGTGGCCACACGGCAAGAGAGGATCAAGGAGCTGCATGTAAGCAATGTGGCCTCAGCACTGACCAGCCTTGCCAAACCACTTCAAGAAAAGCTTGCAGCTTGTGCCTGACTCTGCATAGTGTCATAGTTTAACCTGTACATCTGTCCATCAATTGGCATGGTGATTGTGGCATAATGCCAGCTACAGGGTAGACTAGATATTTCTGACCCCTGATGAGCTTTACATGACATGTGCAACAAATGTGAACACTGTACATCTTTAGAACAGGTCCTGTACTCTCTAGTAGACTCGTGACTGTGTCTGGCGTGTGTTTTGAACTGTTACTCCATGGTGTGCAGGATCAATGGTACCCTGACCTCAAGAGGACAGTCAAGAAGATTGACCAGACCTTTCAGCGCAATTTCAGAGACATCGGCTGTGCAGGGGAGGTCAGCTTGGCAGAGCATGCAGACTATGACAAGTTTGCTGTTCAGATCAAGTGAGCAAATCCACAATTATGATCAAGGCACATGTGCATATCTGTGGTGTGTTCTGGGCAATATGCACATGCCGCAGTGACATCCTGCAAGAGCCACCTCAGCTCAACAGCTGTTTGAAGTCCATTGCACAAGCTGTGCAGACACGCTGTCTGACAATGCTTGCTGATTTGCCTTGGCCTGCTTTCTACAGAAACCTTCAGCAGAATGCTCACTGTGTGTGTGACTTGATGATAGGGTCAAGTTTAGGGATGAGGAGGACCTGCAGGTGCTGACAGCCAGCCGGCAATCTGGTGGCGAGCGATCAGTCTCGACTATCCTGTACCTGATTTCCATCCAGGTGAGCTCGACAGTGGCTTCTGGAGACCTGTCGTTCCAGGTCCAGCATCTCTGTGTGCCGTCATACAATCAGGGGTGACAGCATTGACATGTGGGTAAGCAGGTGCTTGATTGCAGGATGTGACAGTCTGTCCATTCCGGGTGGTAGATGAGATCAATCAAGGAATGGATCCCATCAATGAGCGCAAAGTGTTCATGCAACTGGTGGAGAGTGCATGTAGGCCTGGCACACCCCAGTGCTTCCTGCTGACACCCAAGCTGTTGCCAGCTCTGCCCTTCACACCTGCAGTCCAGGTTCTTCAGATCTGGAATGGGTCCACCATCAAGAAGGTCTCTGGATGCTTTGATCAGGTCAGTAATGTTCAGTGTCCACTTGTAATGCCTCAGGCTGGTCAATGTGCCAATACCTTAATCGCTTGAAGGTCAAGCTTGCTTTTGTTGGGCTTGTGAAGTTCTGCACATTTGTCTCAGAGAACATGCTGCTGCAGGTCAAGGTGCTTGGAAGCAGGAAGCGCATCAGAGGATATGCTGGGTAGCAGCATTCACCTGTGATTTTTTGGCTCTGTGGCAAACTGTTGAAAATTGTGAGCATTATTCAGTCCAAGCCATTCACGAACAGATTACTATTGATGAGTTAAGTTCAGTTTAGGTTCAGTAAGGGTTTTGCCAGCGTCCTAGGCCCAGCTTGCAGTGTTGATGCCATCAGGTAGCCTCTTGACGTGAGATACACTAGCTGCTTGGAGAAGAGCAGTTGATAAGTGTGGTGGTCAGCTCAGTGTAAATACCGAGTGCCTTATCTTTGCTCCTGCCAACAACTAGAATTAAAAACAAACAGCACTTGTTTGCCTGATGTCAAACACCATGTCAAGGAAGTGTTGCTAGACAGATACTTTGTTAGCAACAGGTCAGCTGTTTGTCTAGTAGAACTCTTGTTCATGATGTTTGCTTGTGACACAGGCCACTGCTCCTGGCACATGTGACATTTTGCAACATGGTTCGGATTACAAACATCAAGCTGAATACACAACCAATGTTCCAGACTATACCACACTCCACGTACAACTTTCAGCACCTGAACAAATGTCCACACTGAGCATGCTCAAGCTTGATTTGGCAGCAGAAACAACTGTACAACAATGCATTTGAATCACACAGAAGACCTAAAGCATGACTCTGCCTTTGCACAAGAAGCCAACTACAAGCAGGTCATGGACTGTGGCATATGCTGATGGCAACACAACAGCAGAATTCGTTCGTTTCCACTTATCTTGGCCTCTACAGGCAGTAAGCTGATCTCATACGTATCGATAGTGCAATGAATTGCAAAGCCTTCTCATATGATACATAGCCATTTCTAGCCCATGCGTCTTTCACAAGCTGGACATTTCCACTTCCCCATTCTCTGAGCTTTGCCAGGTGTCATCTGCAGAACAACTTTTGTGGGTCGCATTGGACAGACCAGGTGCAGCAAGATCGACTTCAGGCAAAAGTGCCTCACCTGTACACACTTGCCATCATACCATGTATCACAGAAGTCACACTGTATCCAGAAATCACCAGTCCTGCAGGCAGCAAGCTGTGACGTGGACATGGTTATACTGTGAAAGAATCCTCTGCAGGAATGGCAAAATGCCAAGAAACATGGCAACAGGCCTACCATGACAAAGCAGATGCAGGTACCTGTAGACACGACCACAGTTTGGACATGGGTCTCCCTCTCCATCGGCAAAGCCTCCATCAGCATCATCATCATCGTCATCTTCCTCATCATCATCCTCGTCATACCCTGTGTGTCTGGGGGCAGAGCCACGTTCAGCTGGCCTAGCCTGAGGTCTTGACTGAGGATGCATCTGTCAGTGACACAGGACTTGGTGATCTTTAGCAGGCAATATATAGTTCTGTCCTACAAAGAACTGGACTTACTGGTCTGGAGAACTTGGGTTGACCAGGACCAGGTCTGGCCATTGGTGCCGGCGCCCTTTTCCTGTTCGAAGGCTTGCTTGCTGCTTGCGACCTGCCTGACACAATCTCGTAGCAGGTTGGCAGATCGTTGATCAGCTCAAAAAGTCGTTCCCTGTGCGGGCACTATAAGAGTTCAGAAGGCCTGCTGTGTTAGTCGGCTCTGTATACCCACATACACGCCAAAACAGTTGACTACCTGCCATCCTTATTCAAACGAGCTCCGTTGTAGAAGGCCACAGCATACAACCAGGTGTCTGAGTGCACCGCTACAAGCAGCAGCCAGTCCTTTTTCTGTATGAAGCACACAGAGGGTTCAAAGCATTCGCAACGTGCGTCAGACGTCGAAGAGAAAGCTGACAAAAGGCAAGCTGCCTCAGGCCACGCCTGTATGGGAGTTCAAGAGACTCACTTGCATGCCTGCTCGGCTGAAGTTAATTCTGCATACAGCAAGAGCACTTGAATACACAGTCAACATGTGCTTGTCCATTTACGGCGTCCCAAGCGACAAGAGTACAGGTGCTTCATACCCCAAGGACGGCTCGGGCATCTCAGGAGGAACCTCCTCGGCCGGCAAGTCCACAACCCACTGCCCGTCCGGATTGCCATACAAACACAGGTTCTCTGCAAGTGAAAACAGTGAATATGTATGGAAGAACAAACTTGGCTACCACGGCAAACATCCGTTCGATGCGAGCGTTTGTAGTCAACTGAAAGTCGGTTAACAAGCACGTTGCAATTCTTGCGTACCTGCTTCTGGATCGCACTCCTCGTACAGTCTGTCTACACTGCAGACACATTTTTTTGGCTAAGTTGTTGACCTTGCTAGCTGAGCTCGTGACGAGCATAGGTGCAAGCAAGGCAGAGCTCACTCTGTGGTCAGCGCACGCAGTATCCCCTTCCTCCTTCCCTTGAAGTCTTCGAAAACGTCCTCTGGAACCCGCATCTTCCGCTCTGCCGACTGTCCTGCTCTGCTTCGCAAACGCTGCTGACCTGCTCTTCTGTCTATTTGCCTCGTACGGCGTCAAGCAGAATACGGCATCCGTTTGTCTAATACACGTGAAGCGTCTGTTGCTTCAGCTTGAGCTGAGGTATCTATCAAGCTAATTTTAGGGGCGCTTGCGCGACGTCGCACCAGGCCTCTTGGAGTGACGGCTTTGCGACGGCCTGTTGCATTCTGTCAAGGGTAGTTGAGACCCATGATGTCGTCACAGCCTTGAAACCGGTTCATCTAAACCTAGCAGTAGTTGGTCACCAGTTGCACGGTTCGCTTCTGTGTGTACCACCGGCTAAAGTGCTAAAAGTAAGTAACATAGTGCGTGCTCGTGCATGCCAACGGGACACCACAGACGCTACTGCAGCTGTGCACCATGTCTGGTTTGTACCCCGTTCGCGAGGCGTCAGAGGAGGATGTGCACTTTTCAACAGATGATGCTGATGTGCTTGATTTACTGCAGGACACGTCAGGTACCATGGTTGAGTCAGCCTTAATTGAACGCTCAGTGTGCTGTTTTGAGAACCCTGTGTATATGTGTCTTGTGTTCTGTGTCAGAGCTCTTTGTGGCAGCTGTTTGCAATGCCATTGTTGCAACGCATGCTGACTGCAGGCTTTTCTGGTGGTCAACGTAATAATGTTGAGCATACTGCCATGAGGAGCACTGGGACCCCTCAGGTATAAACAAGTGTATCTGTGCTTTCTTGCAAACAGCAGTGCATTATGCATAATCGTTACTGCATATGCCAATGCCATATGCTGTTCTGCGCATTGACCCAAAGATGATGCCATGCCCAGGCTTACTCTGATAAGGCATCGCTTCTTCCCACTGGCAGTCTAATGGATGGGGCATTGACACCTGTCAACAGCCCTGCAGTCACCCTTAATCGGCGTCATCAGCCTGCAGCTGTTGCAGCACAATCCAGCTTTAATTCACACAGGTTGATGCAGTCAGAGAACACGTCCCAAAGCTGGGAGTCTGCCATGCAACAGCCTGTAGCAGCACAGCCCAAAGCATCCAAGAGCTCAATGCAGGAAATGGACAGCCTGTTGGCAGCAGAGAAGGTATGCACTATCAAATCGAATCAGCCATCCTTAGCATCCTATCAGCCCTCTTTATTCAGGTGCTGTGTGACTGCTCTGTTGCATCTCAACCCACAATAGTTGCTACATTGAGATTTGACTGGGTAACTGTGCTGCTAAGTTGTCTGCCTGTTCATACTGGGTACCTTTCCAGAATGCAGCTGTTCACTCACGAGTGGACAGCCAAAATTGTGCACTGCGCATAACATGCAACAATGTTCAGGACGTGCAAGCAATCAGAAATTGGTGCAGGCATTGGAAGCAGAGCTTGTTGGCATTGACTCCGACCTGCTGCATAAGTTGCCTCCTGAGGTTGCGCGTCAGCTGTCACAGCGCGCCATTGTCAGTGCTGCAGCTGAGACAGCTGGCAGAGGCACAGCACCTGTGGACCTTCTCAGAAGAACCACATCAAGGAACTCAGCTCAGACCCAGTCAGTTCTCAGCACTGATGAGCAAAGCCCCCAGGTTGAGCAAGGGCCTGCTGGTGGCCTTGGTCGTAACCTCAGCGTGAACACCAGCACCAACAGGCGTGTCAGCAAGACTCCATCTTCCCTTGCTGGTCCAAACGAGGGTTGGAGGTTTACAGATGACGATGCTGCCTCACAGAACAACTGGCGGAATCAGAGGGAGGGCGAGGCTCCTTTCAAAGGGCTCAACTACAAAGGCAGCCCCCCTGCAAAGCCAGACCCAGCTGGCCTGAAGTATGCAACCCAGGAGAGTCAGCAGGAGTACAGGGACCTGCAAGAGGCTGGTGTGGAGGAGCAGGCCATGGAGTGGAATGTGCACCAGCATGTGCGGCCCATCACGGACAGCGAGGCTGCTGAGATGTACAACAAGAGCATGGACTGGAAGCACAGGAATGCTCTGAGGTACTTCTTCTGCTTCTTAGAAGCTGCTATGTTTGAGTGCTCATGATCAGCATTTGAGATAGACCTGCAAATAGACGCGTGTTTGCTGAGTTTTGGTGGAATTGCGGTTCCAGTTGTGCTCAACTGATTGCTGATGTACATGCCGTGTTTGTCTGTTGATACCAGCAGCAGTCTGTCAGCAGTCTGTCAAGACATAGTGGTTGTGTCACTACAATACAAGACAACTCATCACATTGCTCATTCAATGTGACCAATGACCTTTGAATGTGAGTCTGGCATTGAGCAACTCAAAGTTTCTCCTACGGGCAACAAATTATTGCTATTTTACATAAAATAGCCATCCAAGCAGTACATATATGCAGCTGATCTACATTCATCCTTTTCCTCCATGAACCAGCACAGCCTGTCTGTGGCTGCTGGTCGCTTGTTTTCATCAACCGCTTACACCCTGATTGCACATGTGCAGGTATGCTGAGTTGAAGCGAAGCCAGGTGGAGGAGGAGTTGGCTCAGTGTACCTTCAGCCCCAAAATCAATGAGTCTTCCAAGCGGTTGGCCCACTCAGCCCGCCGCCCTGTCACTGCCCGTGGCCGCCCCACTGCACAGGACGCCTCACAGCTGGCCAGCAAGGTAAGAGCTCACAGGTGCTCATGCAGCAAGACAGCAATGAGACGGGGCAGGCATGCCCATGTAATGCCCATCATCATTACATCTGTACTGCTGTGGCATATTGCACACTCCACCAGGCATGACGTGTGTGGCCAGTTTACAGACCCTTCATCACTTTGCACCATTTGATGATCCTGGATTGCTGCTATGCCTTGTTCAGTGACCTCTCTGCCTTGACAACTTATGCAACCCACATACTCACCTAGCAGCTCCTCTGTCTACAATTACCACAAAAGGCCTTAAACGCCAATGCCTGCCTTGTCAAATGAATGTACACCTACTTTCAAGGAGTTAAGCGCATGAGCATATGCATTTAAGCCCTGCAGCCCTGGACATACACATTGCATGTATGTAGGGTGCCAAGAAGCGGTTGGAGTTTGCTGAGGGCAAGAGGCCCGCCACAGCCTCTGACCTGTCCCGCCTGCAGCGCCAGCAACAGCAGGAGGATGCTGACAGTGAATGCTCTGCCAGTGTTGCTTCTCGTGCCACTGGGCGTGGGCAGCAGCTGTATGAGAGAGGCATGGAAATGAAGCACAGGCAGGAGCAAATCAGAGATCAGCTCAGACAGGTTTGTCATAGCAGAGCATCACAGTATGTGCCCCTTTGCCTGCTATGCACAACATTGTCTTTTGTCACAGGCTCTCAATGTAGTTTGTGTTGAACTGCATGTATTGTTGCAGTCCTCAGCATCATGCGAGTTTTAGTGCAGTACCCCGTGTCCAGATATTGACCAGCACATTCTGTCTTCAGTGGCTCTTTGCTGGTGGCTGCTTGCACTGCTTGCACTGAGAGTCAGCAGTACTTTGCACCTGCAGCACACAATCTTTACCTACAATTTCACATCGGTCTTGTGTGTCCAATGTAACTGGCTTGACAGTTGATTGACAGTTAATGTGGTATCGAATGCATGCTGCTCGTGCCTGCTTGTATCATTCTGAATCCGCTATATTTTTTTACATTGGCATCCTCAGGGTCTAAATGTGAGGCAAAATTGCAAGTTTGGCTGCTGCAGGCTGAGCTGGCTGACTACAAGGCTCACTCTCCCCATGCTGCTCGCCTGAGCCCCCAAATATACGGCCTGGGGGTGCAGCAGAGGGTGGACTCCATCAGAGCCAATGCTGTGGCCCTGCCCCTGGGGGGCAGTCGTCTGCTCCATGACCCCTCCCTGGCTGAGTGCACCTTCCGGCCCCAGACCAACTTTGCCCTGAGCCAGAGGGCGCGCCCAGCAAGTGCCCCCAAGACCCAGGCACCGCCTGCTGCCTTTGACCTGTCAGAGTATGAGGACCTGCTTGCCAGGTCTGTTCCCATGAGGCTTGAAACGATGCTTGACAGATCAGTAAGCTTGATGTGCAATGCACGTCGTGCATCCATGTGCTTGATGCTTTTTAGTTGTCTGCCAGCTGTCTGCCAGCCTACCTGGTGTTGGATGTTCAACTGTCATGACCAGCTTGTTGTTGCCATAGTGATGGGGACAAGCAACAGTCCACGCACAAGTGAAAGACAGAAGCACAGTATGATTTGCTGTATATGGTGTGTGCAGTCCAGAGAGCCGTCAGGGAACCCCCAATCTCAGGGGGGATGGCCCAGGACTGGAGGCCCTAGCCCAGCTGGCCAGCCCTGCCTCCAGCAGGCCTCAGACTGTAGGTGGCAGAAGCCAGACCAGTGCCCTGGCACAGCTGGCAGATGTGGAGAGCTCTTCTTGGGGTCCCAAGGGGGGCTCGCAAGCCCACTCAAAGTATGGCAGCTTCAGCGCTGACCTGGACTTTGATGAGTTCCTGGAGAGGCAGCAACGCTTCCTGCAGGTGTGTGTGTCGTTCAAGCATCACAGAGTATGGCTGCCCAGAAACACAGCATGTGCAATGTTGAATGCTTGCATGTGTTGCTGAATGCTGTGAGTGATGCCTTCCCAGGTGTGACATCACTGCCGTCATACAGCCAGTTGCTGCAAGAAATCACATGCACATGTTGATGCACATGCATACACTTTTGCCTGAGCATGCACATGACACAGCAATCGTGGTTTTGGGACCATGGTCAATTGTGCAAGGTCTAAGTCAGTTGCACTGGTTGTTGCTTCAATTTGCCTCAAATCACGCTCAGCCATCTTCAACAGGGAGAACTGGGAGCATTGCATGTTGAATATCACCGGAGAAGCAGAGCATGAGAACACTTCATCAGCAGCACATTTGGTCTGAATTTGGCACCTTGATCTAGATCACATTCCAAGCTCGGTGAAACACGGATAGTTAATAGGAACAACTACTCAGGCTGGATCTGAATCTGCAGGACAAGAAGAGCAAGATTGTCCAGGAGTTGGCAGCACACAAGCAGCAGATGCAGGGAGGGGGTTGCACCCTGTCCCAGGGCACCCGCCGCATTCTGCAGGAGAGGCAGCGCCACAGCCTGAAGGCCAGCCAGGCTGCAGCTGCCATGGCCGCCTCTGGCCTACTCAACCAGGTGCTGTGCTGTGATGTGCTGTGATGTGATGTGATGTGATGTGATGTGATGTGATGTGATGTGATGTGATGTGATGTGATGTGATGTGATGTGCCGTGATGTGCTATGCTGTGCTGTAGCATGGTGTGCCCAGTGACAGAGCCAGTTTGGTTTTGCACCATGGTGCAGATCAGCCGTAGGCTTGCAGACTCTTTGTCAAAAGCAGTGCACAAAGTATATTGGGCAGTTTAGGCAAATTCTAGCCTAGCCTTTTGCCTCACTGTCCTGGTGTCTCCTGTAAGCCGGGCATTGGCATTGAGCATGCTAAGCCTGTATCCGCAAGCCCTGCTTCAGCAAACCCGGCAGCGGCAGCAACAGCTTGTGCTTTGATCTCTCTGCCTGATTGAGAGTGTGTCTGATGTTCATTGTGGTGTGCAGGGTGGCGAAGACTTGAGTGGAAGCAAGCTGATTGAGAGGCTGGAGCATGAGCTGGTGGCCCAGACGGCTGCCTTGGACAGTCTGCTCAACCCTAGCAGCAGCAGGAGGGGCCGCAAGCAGGCGGAACTGCTCTTCCCAGACAATCAGGTATGCCTTGGGGTTCTGCTGACACTTTTTGGTTGAACAAGTAGGCTTTCTCTTAGGCTGCCGCTTCAGGTAGTGCGACATGGTATGCTTTGCTGTCTTGCTGACGTCGTGCCAAGACGTAAGCTGATCTGCCTGATTGACTTTGTAGGCTTCTACTTCATCCCTGCTGTGACCCAGGTGTGACAGCTTCAGGAGGGTCATGCACTTACATGCCTCCGGTATCACGTATGTTGAGCCAGTTGGACTTTCTATATGCTATGTCTGTACTAAATCAGTTGTCTCGTCATCCATTATTACAAGCAAGACAGCTTGAGGCAGATGGCCTTCTTATGCTGTTGTGTGGTGGGCATCAGGTGATGACCTTCAAGCCTGCCATCAGCAAGCGCGCCCATGACCTGCCTTCCAGGAGCTTTGAGGAGCTGAGTGAAGGAGATCGCCTCAGGCGTGACTGCTACCTGGTCAGCCACCTCTCTGTCTTCTGCAACACCATTTGCTGCCTGTCAGCGCATACTGCACAAAACAGGCTGCATGAGCTCCTCTCCCCCACCCTCCCCTCCGCAACCCGCTGCCCATGGGTCACAATCACCTAGCAGCAATCATGTCATATCAGGGCTGCTGCATTGCTCGCCCTGTTGTATGTGATTAGGATCAGTCATCTGTGAAGCTCAAGCACTAAGTGATCATGCTTAGAACAGGTCATACAACAACTTGCAATTCAGTATCATACACTGCACTCCAGCATGTCCAAGTCATACATTCCACCAATATGTGCTTGCACCTGTCCATGTTGTAAGCGCACCTCTGGAACAGTACCCACCACACCTGTGCTGCCAATCTGTCCGGCTGACTGTCATGTGGGACGTGGTGCAGGAGCAGATGCGGCTGGAGGCTCTCATGAAGGAGGAGGCACAGCTGACCTTCAAGCCCAGTGTGAACCAGTACAACGACGTGAGGGCTCACCTGAACCTGCGCCACCCGGAAGCCTACCTGGCCCAGGTGGATGCCAAGAGGCAGGCTCAGCTTGCTCAGCGCCTGGAGGAGCGCCGCACCAGAGAGGTAACCCCCCCTTGCAGTGACTGTGTGTAAGGTCCCTAGCATTCACAAGAGCCGATGCCCCCTCACGGGGTAGGCCTTAGCCTCAGCAGGACTTGTAAGTCTATGCTGGCAATCGTTGGGGTATGCCTTGTACAATAGACCTATCAGGACTAAATTAATTAAACTAAGGTCCCTAGCATGGCACATGCTCTAGTTGAACATGGTCAGAAACCAAGAGAGGCAGAGAGAAAGAGAACGTTGTGTGCGCAACAAACACAACAAGGCTTGAGCAGTATTGAATAGAGTCCTCATGTAGCATCCATTCAAGTGCTTGACTGTGTGACAGCACATTTGCTGTTTGCATTGGCCATTGCAAGTTGACCACGGTGGGCAAGCTTTGGGCCTCTCAAGGCACTGGGAGTGATCAGAGACTCTGTAGTTATGTATAATGTGACATTGGTCTGGAGTGTGAACCTAGCTGTGATTGCACATGGAGGTGAATCTAGCTGTGACAGCACATGGTCTGATTCTAGCTGTGACTGCACATGCTCTGAATCTAGCTGTGACAACACATGGTGTGCTGCTTTGTGAAGTGAGCTGCATGTGATGCAGGAGAGGGAACTGCAGGAGTGCACCTTCTCTCCCAAGATCAAGACAATGCCCTCGTACATACATCGCATTGCCAAGACCCGTTCATCCCAGGGCGCCAGCACTAGTCGCAGCTCAGCCAAATATGCAGAGCGAGCTGCCCAGAGAACCAGGGAGTGGGTGTGATGAAGTGATAAATATGCAGAGTGCTGCACAGGGGGTGGTGGGTTTCTTAGTTAGTGCACTGTTTTGTAGGTTATGGGTTCCATCCTATGACAAAGTAGACAATTGATGAGTCAAAGCCATGTGCGACAGGATGTGTGAATGATGATAGTTGAATATGCAACATCTGCTGATGACACCAGTTCTTACAATCTCGTAGATGCATGTCAGCCTTGACGGGCCATGACAGCACTAACACATTCACAACCTTCGACATGCATGCTTGTTCATGTCAGTGTATACAAAACAACAGGCGTTTAGACTGACAACACTTGCATTATGCAGCAGTTGTGGATGTTTGTTACCTGATACTGCTTGACTAATGTGGTGGCAGGTACAGCTGTGGCTTGCATTGCAGCTGTGCCTGGTCATATATCACCAGTCAACATTGCAATGTGACCTGACCTTTTTGCATGAAACAACAACTGGACAGTTTGGGCAAGAGCTTACAGTACCACTGAGTCAGAGAGTGACCAATGGTCTCTGATTCCGCATCCGAGAAACTGCAAGAATTGTAGACCTGCATTCCTGGCCTCTCACACCATGTTTTCCACTCAACAGACATGCCACGCTTAGGTTCACTCTTGGCAGATTTGGACGCATACCAGCCCCATATGCATGCTGCCTGAGAGAAGTCATAGCTACCTCTAAATCAGTGTTGCACTCACAGCCAAAGTGCGATGGAATGGGGAACCTTGATCAGTGCGCCAAAATGCGCATCCCTTCTGCAGTATTCTTACCAGAAATTAACCAGACAAGCATCGCCCTGGTCAGCCTTTGCAGCTTTTATTTTGGCTGCAGCACTACACTCTTGTGTTGTAGCAGAGCACCGTCTGTTGGCACATTTGCTGCTGCTCAGCATCGATTTCAGTGTGAAAAGCTGTCGCAGAGTATCATACATGGCACAGTAAGTTGAAAATGTCAACTCAGCAGGCTTTCACAGCATATGATGCAGGTAAGTTGAATGCTTCGTCAACGTCCTCAAGCCGCACAACAGGAGCTGATTAGCTCCACCATGAACATATCAGCTTGGGTGACACAGCTGTCCATACGTATGGTATGCACACGATTTATACCAGACTGCACAATTCACAGTCAAGGCATACAGGAGCAGCACAGGATGCTGTGCAGGTACTGATGCTACCATGCTGGCCATTCTCATGCAACCTGCAGCACGATCATGGCAACACATGCATCACCAGCGTGCTAATTTACAAGGTTGCAGCTCAGCAAGCAGCAGTAAATTGCTGCAAACTCAACCACATCTAGTATGTTGGGGTGTTGTCTACTGGCTTGGGAGCATCAATTGTGGGCTTGGCCAAGAAGTCTGTGAATTCCTGAAGAGGTGCCTTGGTGTACTGTGTTGACTTCCATAGCTCAGGACTCAAGAAGGCGTATGTCTGCTGCAACGCGTAGAAGGTTGCCTGCAAAGACCAGACAGCAATTGTATGCAGAGCTTGAATTGACTCTAATCAAAACACTGACAAGCATCTCATAGGCACAATGCAACAGCTAGACAGCTGGCATTTCTCACTCAATGCATGTGACTTGTCACATATTGAGCAACAGACAGACAAATACAAAGACAGAGTGCACACATACCTTGACAAAGTTACCCAAGGTCTTGGTGGACCCTCGGGATGCTGTGTAGCAGTCATCAATTCCAGCCATCTGCAGAACCTTCTTGGGCACACGTGCCGCAACAATACCAGCACCACGTGGTGCTGGGATGAGTCGCACTGTGACTGACCCACACTTGCCTGTCACCTTGGTAGGGACAGTGTGAGGCTTGCCAATTTTGTTACCCCAGTATCCTCGTCGTACAGGGATGCATGTCATCTTGGCCTGAATGATGGCTCCTCGAATGGCAGTGGCAACCTGCACGGACGGAAATGAGTAAATGAACAGGCAGTGGATCTGAGTAGCCATATTTGAAGCCAGTTCCAATCTCAACTGTTTTGTTTCTGCTGGACCAAGGGGGATAAGCAACCCTTGACAGGGATGTATGCCCCAGAAAAGCTCTTGTTGGTCACTGTCAAACAGCAAAGCAGGCCTTATAAGCTGCCCTGCCTCCTGTACTGTGGGATACGCCAAGCAAGACACTCAAAAGCGCACAATGCAGCACAGGGTGCGAATGGCTGCTGCTGCACTGACCTCCTTTGCACACTTGACGCCCAAGCCAACATGTCCATTGTGGTCGCCGACAACAACAAAGGCCTTGAACCTAGTTCTCTGACCGGCACGTGTCTGCTTCTGCACTGGCATGATCTTCATGACCTCGTCCTTGAGGGCAGAGCCCAAGAAGGATTCCACAATTTGGTACTCCTTCACTGGCATGGAGAAGAGGTAGATCTGCTCCAAGGATTTGATCTTGCCCTGCAATACCACCTCACCACTCAATTGCGCTCTGCTGGTCCAGCAAACTGTATTGGCTGCTATCTGAGGGCTGACGCAGACTCTGCTGTAGTTGCTCAGGCAGTCTTTGACGCTGAAGAAAGCTTGCAACTTTGGATCAGTGCTCATCTGCACATTGGGGCTGTGATTATTGTTGTACCTGCTGAACCAGACGGCCCAGCTTGGTGCAAGGCACCCACTTCTCCTCCTCATCCTTTCTGCCTCTGCCCCTTCCACGGCCTCTGCCGCGGCCTCTGTCGCCTCTGTCGCCTCTGTCACCTCTGCGTCCTCCAAAACCACGGTCAAAACCGCCACGTTCTCCGCCACGGTCACCCATGGCTGATCTGCAGCAATGAACACCAATAAGACTTTGAAGCTGAGCTTTGTCTGCTTGACGTGCACTCCGATGTTATCCAATTGTCAAGACCTACATCACTTCTACAATGAAGCTGCAGCTCAGGACTCAACGTTGCTATGAAACTGACAAAGATGCTTTGCAACAGTAAGGATGGCGACTGTAGAGGGACAGCAAAGGAAGCGTCAAATCAACGCAGTGCCGACTATCACGTACAACATGCCCACTCGAGACTGTGTGCTCACCTGAAGAGCAAAGCGGGTTGCGTACCGCAAATGCAACGAAAGAAGGGGTTCAGGCGGCTGCAATAATTGCGATACAAACAGGCGCGAGGATCATGAACAAATTACTTCCCCTGAGCACATGATTGTATGTATGCATGATGACACACATTTGCATGTCACTTTGACTCAGCAACAGCGCTGGAATTGACTGTGCGGCGCACGTTTGTTTAAAGATCTACAGCTCCTGCGGCGAAGTACCAGCAGCAGTCGTGTGCCGTGCCTAACAGCTAAGCTTGTCCGTACACCTACAGTCCCAGCATGCTGTGGGTGTGACCAAGTGTGCTAGTGCTTGACTGGTGCAATAAGCGCGGATTGCAGCTGGTGGCATGCAACACCTCAATCGGCTTGCCAGGCTTGGCAGTTTGAGATTGCGTAGTGGCCTTCCCTGTACAGGTTCAGAGTTGCTTAGTTGTCCTGTGCATGCTGTAGCTTGCACCCAGCATCTGTGATCAGGTTTTGCACTTTTGCAGGCTCTGCTAGCTTTCATGGGGTATCATATCTGCTCCAGGCACGTGACTCTCTGCTGTGTCTATTGCTTATGTGACAATGAGAACAAGTCTGAGACTTACTGCAGTTGTCTTGTCTGCAGTTAGCACTGCAGCAGCCTAATGATCAGCCAGCGGCATGCAGAGCATTTCAGAGTCAGTGGCAATCAGCGTTGTCACAGGCATGCTGGGGCATGCATCCGTTCAGCACGTCATCATTAGCAAATCAGTATGTAGAGGTAGGAAGTGCTTTGCTGCTCACATATTGGCCACAGTCACAAACCGGAAGTCAGTATGCTGCAGAGCTGGGATGATGACAAGCAAGGGCCAATAGATCCTTTTGCAATAGCAGAACCAGAGATTGACAGTATATCTGAAAGATTAAGGCAAAGCCTTCTGACCGACATACCAGCCTTGGGAAAAGCTGCAGAGTATTTCTTTCAGGTATATTAACACCCGCTGGACAAATGCTTATCTAACTGCACATAGGACTGTACATGCAGTCTTGTAGTCTGTTCGCACAATGTCATGCAAAGATGCATAAATGAAACGCAGATCTGACAGTCATACAAGGTCATGTTAATATAAAGCCTTGTTTTTGGTGCACACCTGCTATATAAGTAATGGTGCAGATAGGAGCAGAAGGCAAGAGGCTGCGGCCTACAATGCTGGTGCTGATGGCATCCGCCTTCTCAGCTGTTCTGCCATCTTCACATCTGCTCAAGGTCGACCAGAGTCCAGTAAACCATCATCCCCTGGAGCCCCGACGACGGCAACAGAGGATAGCAGAGATCACAGAAATGATACATGTTGCCAGCCTCCTGCATGATGATGTGATTGACAACGCTGAGACGAGGCGCGGCCTCAAGGCCTTGAACTCAGCCATGGGCAACAAGATAGCAATACTGGCTGGAGATTTTCTGCTAGCGAGGGCGTCAGTCTCATTGGCTTCATTGAGGAATACAGAAGTCATTGAGCTGCTGTCTCAGGTCATTGAGCACTTGGTCTCTGGAGAGATCTTGCAGGTGCGTCACATCTGGCATCTCCAGCAGCTGCACTGGCTTGTGGCTCCATTTGCAGGTGCCTTCAAAACATTTGTGTTTTGTCACAGATGACCTCTCAACCAGAGGAGCTTCTCAGCATAGATCATTACGTCAAGAAGACGTTCTACAAGACAGCTTCATTGATGGCAAACAGCTGTAAAGCAGTCGCCATTCTTGGTGGCCAGCCGCGGGAGGACTGTGAACTTGCATGGGAATATGGCAGGCATCTTGGACTGGCCTTCCAGGTTAGTCATCTGCATGCCTGGCTGCTATAAGCACCCTCCAATGCTTAGTGCAGGTATTTCTTGCTTTACTTTGTCATTTCCTCTGGCAAGTCACCAGACTTTATTGCCATACTGCTCATTGATTTGTCTATCTTGCAGTTCATAGACGATGTCTTGGACTTTACAAGCAGCAGCGGTGAGCTGGGCAAACCCAATCTGAATGACATAAAGAGCGGTGTTGTCACAGCACCTGTGCTTTACGCTGCTGAACAGCACCCAGAGCTGATTGACATGATCCAGCGCAAGTTCAAAGCTGATGGGGACGTCAGCCGAGCCAATGAACTGGTGTTTGACAGCAACGGCATTGAACGAACTCGAGAGATGGCTGAGAAGCACTGCATGCTTGCAGCTCAAACGGTATGCTCATTTGTGCCCATGGCAAGTGTTAGAATCTGACTGAGATGCATGGCTGCACAGGTCTAAGAAGTGCCTTGTCTTGCAGATATCCAAGTTTTCAGAACCACAGAGCGTCCATGCTGAGATTTGCAGAAGAGCGCTCACCCAAATAACCAATAAAGTCCTGACACGTTCCAAGTGATGTAGTAGATGTGTACATTCAAGGTCATTGTCAAATCTGCTCCCGGTGTTGTCTCTCAGTGCAAAGCATTTCAACTCGGTCCGCAAAAATTGTGGGTTTGATTCCTGAGCTGACTGCGCACCTGTTTTGAGTTCATTGCTCTGTTCTGACATTGCAAAACAAGCCTTCTGCACTTTCGCGAGTCGAACTTGCGTTCTCTACAGCAAACGCCCTGTCTGGTGGTATCCACCTGTCCTGCGTGATGAGCTCAGGGCATAGCACAGCATGGCTGTTATGTACGCCACCTTCTTCTTCAGACTTCTCGTCTCCTTGCTTGGCTCCGAGACCCGAGATGTTGCTTACAGAATGCGCGCAACTTTATTCAGGTCACACTTGCGCTTTGCATCCATGCAAGATCTTGTACTTCCAGCCCGAAGCTAGTTGTGAACAGCCTGCGTGCTTTGTTTAGTGCGTTTCGCACAGGCCGCATGGACAACCTGGTCCTCCAAGCAGTTGAGGAGGTGGCTTTGGAGGGTCCAGAAGGTGACGCGCATCAGCCGACACACGATCTTTGATTTCATTTGGATCATTCGCTAACGAGTGCTTCCTGGTACAGGATGCACCGCACAGCAGCTTTGGAATCTGCTTGACAGAAGTCTGCCGACCGAAGCTCCTGAGTTGACAACGCCGTTGAAACAGCTTGTACTAGCTGAGTTGCGAAGAAGATCCGATATTACACTCAAGCAAGCAACGACGTCCTCCGTTGATGGGTAAGCGTGGGCGTGTCTTCGCTTCAATCGTGCATGCAAGCATAAGTCAAGACTAAGTGAATCTGAATGGTGATTGCAGGCCTGCTGTCCAACCATCGTGCTCAAATGAAGCACAGGTAACGTTTGGAGGCGCTGCTGCATGTGTCTGTGGCTTTCAATTCGATTTTGGAATATTGGCAAGAATGACACTGAAAGTCATGCAGGTGCCTGAGTCGGCAAACTCTCCAGATGGTGATGAGCAAACCATCATGCTGGTGGTGAGCGCTTGATTTGTGCTATGCAGCCATTGACGCTTTCTGTACTTTTGTATAAGAATCATCTGCTGGAGCACAATGTGTGTGCATACTTATACAGGCCTCTGCTGAAGCACGGGACGTGGCACTGGGACTTTATGAGAGGGACCCTGTTCATCCTCTCAATCCAGACATGGTATGTTGACCATCACATCAAAGCGTGTGCGGAACTTTTGACTTGACAATGTCACTGCTCATTGGCACCATGTGTGCAGAGAAAGACTCTGGAGTTGACTGGCAAGTCCAGAGCAAGCGGGGCGGTGCAACCAGACGTTGCACGCATCTGCAATGTGCCGCACAAGAACTTCTTCATTGTTGTCAAGGTATGCCGGTTGTGACACACATCCATTGAAGTCCTTGCCACAAAGCTTGCATTCTGTTGCTTGCAAATGGCAAATCCAGAGGATGATGATCAGTCAAAAAGCTTTCGATGATGCATTATTTCACTCAACCAGGTGCCTTCACATGGCAGGTCAGAGCAAGTCATCATGTGGTGGTCGCTTTGATCAGCAGATTGCGCTACAGCTGCAGGAACTGGACAAAACTGACACCTTTGATTTTGGCTGTAGACTCTTGAGATCCACAATCTGGTCATCAGGAGTGACATCCAGGTCAGGAACAGCAAAGGCACTATGGCCAAGACCAGCATCTTGCACCTGCCACGTTTTGCTCCCAAGCTGGACCCTGGCTTGCAGTTTGCGGTGAGTACATGGATTCACACAGTCATTGGTACACTTTCTGGCAACATGCAAAGGCGTCAACGCAAACCAGTGTTTGATAAGCCTGTCAGTTTGCTCAAGAAGCATTCTGCCCAGCCATTTGTCAGTTGCACACCATGCAATAGCACATGCACTTCACCACATTGCATAGGCTTCTGCAGCTAAGATCAAGCTGATCAAGACTGCATGCCCAGGCAGGGGTAGCAATGAGTCTGGGCTTGCCTGTGCAGAAACAAGGGTCTGAGGACAAGCTGTATGCTGTGACGGATGACGATGCCACAGTTGCACATCTGCTGAAATGTATGAGAGAAATGGACCCCGAGGGCGTTGGAATTGTGCGTAGTGAGTTCAAGAAGTATACGCTGAGTTGCATGCACAGCGGGAGCCTGCGGCAGAACCACCGCCTGTGGCGGCGGCTGCAGACCAAGATGCAGAAGCAAGGAGTACTGGAGCTGGATGTACACATGGTGTGCTCAGCCACTCAGCACCACACTCTTTGCTGTTCATGTGAGCAAGGCTGCTGAGAGCAAAGTGTGTAAGTAGTGGTTTGTCAGTTTGCTCAGCTTGAAGCTCCACTGCATGGCGATGGATTGACTCAAAGTATGCGCCTTTCTGTTGGCTGATGAGTGCTGCTTGTCTGGAAGAATGATGATAAGGTCACATAAGGACTGTACACAAATGATTGATGGTGATGTTGCACACATGAACAGAAGACTAGGCAAAATGAGTATCAGGCTGTTCACAGATGCGGCTGACTGGTATTCATGAGAAGCTGTACGCCAACTTGGTTGACTGTGACTGTGATAGGTGCAAGGGTCAGAGAGGACCACCATCAGGGCAGTGAAACCCAGTAAAGATGGCTCAGACGAGCGTGATTCAGCCAACTGTTGGCCCTTGGTTGCCGAGCAGTCCTTTGCCCGCGAATTCTTCCACATCGTTCTCAATGCAGGTAATAAACAACCCTTGCCCAAGTTGTCACTTGCTCAACTTGTACCAGTGACAATGGCAACAGCAACACCAGGTTAAAGCACTGTCTCACCATTGCATGACATTGCCTCTTAGATGTCAAGCTGGTGTCACTAAGTCTAAAGTCATCAAGCAGCAAGCACGATTTTTGCCAAAACAACTCAACATTTTGCAGCACAAGTCACTGTCATGTCCACCTTTTCTTGTACTGTCTCCTTCCGATTTCTTATTGCTTTGCAGCCTCAATTTTGTTGCTTTCCAGGGGAGGAAGGCATTGTCATGTCAGAGCTGGGCAGGCACCTGCAGTTCCCCATCAGGACCTTCCACAAGCCCAACTACCTAAAGGAGTTCACGACGCGCCTGGGCCTCTATGCCTGCAAAGAGCAGCGGGGCAAGGCAGTTGTAGTCTGTGTCCACGCCCCACAGAAGCTCCTAGATGAATACAGACAGTCGCATGTACCTGCTGGTCCCTGGCTGCAGAATGGTTGGCTGAATGCTGTTCACAATGCCATGGACACGGGATTAGCTGGTCATGATGCTCCGACAGATCCTGCTATACCCATGATCGATGCCACCCCACTTGAGGGGGCCCCAGCCATAGCACAGGGGCCAGAAATGGATGAACCACCCCAGCAGCAGCCCCAGCAGCTGGAGGTACAACCAGGGCAACAGGCCGAGCAGGGCATGTCTGCAAAAGACAGTGTTGCAGTAGAAGGCATGCCGGTCATTCCAGAAGCAGCAGAGGCACCAGACAACGGTGGTGAGGAAGCTGACAAAGCCCTGAAGGGGCAGGTTGAGGCAGAGCGCAGGCAGAGGGCTGAGGAGGAGATGCAGACCATGCAACCCTGGATCAGTGATCAGAGCAAGATTGCACTGGACCGCATCAGGCGGCTGTTAGAGCAGCTGGATGGTGCAGGCTTCTTGTTCAAGTCTGCGCTCAGGCGCTTCCTCAAGGTATCAGTCAACTCAGACACCGTCAGAACTGTGTGTACCTGCATGAGCTATGCCGCTTCTATGTGTGAGGATGCATGCTCCTGAGGCAGCAACATTTGGGTACTTTGCACCACAAACCACCCAGGATTGCAGTTCATGTGAACCACACCCATCAAAGAGCCAGCTGTTAAGTCAGCTGCGCCTCGAGCCTGTTTGGTGGTTTGCTCTTTCCTCTTTTGCTGCAAAGGCTCACGCAGTAATTGCTAATGTAGTGATTTCGAAGGACCTGATACTTGAGTACCAGACAGCCAATGTACTGATGTTGGCCTCCTTGGAGGGACACACAATGCATCATCTGCATTGAGCTTTGTCACAGACAGCTTTGTCTCAGACACTCAACCGTCTGATGTTGCAAGTGGCAGTGGCTGAAATGCTTGCCTAGGCAAGCACAGCTGGAGGTTCACATACTGCAGTCAATGCTCATGATCATTGCCTTGTGTTGTCACTTGCACTTCAGGCCGCCTGGCCTTGGTAGCTGATCAATCATACTGATTCGGCTGCCACTTTGGTCCAGGATACTGATCCTGGTGAGGTGGCGGGCAATGGGCCCGATTCCAAGACTATAGAGCGATACCTTGAGGCCCTGTGCCGCCATGGCAAGGCTCAGAAGCTGGTCATCCCTGTCACCCTCACCACCTCGACTGTTGTCACCAAAAACATGCTGGCTTACGTGAAGCCTCATGTGCAAGTCAATGATGCTCTCATTGAGCAGGTGCTGATTGTCTTCCCCCTGCTGCCAGTGCTCCTCTTCCCTCCCTGCTTGCCTGCCTGCCTCTCCCCAATTCCCCTGCTGCCATTGCTCCTCTTCCCTCCCTGCTTGCCTGCCTGCGGGCCTTTCCCTCTTCTACCATGTTGGCACCTCTCCTACTTCTGCTGTCTCGCTTCTGCTCCTCTTGCGGTCCCGCGTCCGCTTCTGCATTCTGATCCCCTGATCCTCTTCCCTTGTCTTCCCTGTCTCTGGCTGATGGCTTCCGTCTCTTCTTCCTTTCCTTTTGACTCCCTGTACTTGTTTCTTTACTATACCTGTAGCTGCATGGATCATGGATTCTAAGATTGGCATTGCTGCTGCTTTAAGTAGTGCACATTGCTTGTCATGTCAGTGCCTGGCATTGTTTACCATAGCTTAAAGGGTCATCTACAACATCCATGATGCCATCAGGCAACAAGACCCCTGAATCAGTCCTCGCATGCACCCCAAGCCACGGATCATGCAAAACAGTACCCCACAACTCTGCTGAAGTTGTTTGAGCTACCCCACAACCCACAACACTGCTGAAGTTGTTGAGAGCTACCCCACAACCCACAACACTGCTGCTGCTTCTGAAGCAGCAGCAGTGTGCTTGCAGGCAGAACGAGACTCACACCCAGATACTCCAGGCAACTGCGCTGAGCTGCTGTGCTGTGCTGCAGTTGGTGGCGAAATGGCGGGCTATCAGCAGCGCCCACCGCAGTGAGGGAGTGCACAACTTCTACCAGGCCATTCGGCAGAAGGCACCGCCAGTGGACAAGACCCAGGCTGGCAAGACAGCCTACAAGCCTATCAGACCTGGCCGCCCAGCGCACATCATCGATAACAGTCAGGGCCTGGTGAACAGGCTGTACGAGAATGGCTACATCCGGCCCAAGATGATCAGGATCAGACTGTTGCACTACTGGATCTGCCGCTTACTTGGTGAACTCTCTGGCCAATCGTTCAAATCCTCACTCGCTCACTCACTCACTCATTCACTCACTCACTCGCTCGCATGCTCATTCAGTTGTTTGCTTCTGCTCTCTTTTGTTTTGTGTTTGTTTGTTTTGGTTTGCTTTGCTTTGCTTTGTGTTTTAGTTTTTTGTTTTGTTTTGTTTTGTTTTGTTTTGTTTTGTTTTGTTTTGTTTTGTTTTGTTTTGTTTTGTTTTGTTTTGTTTTGTTTTGTTTTGTTACCTGAGACTTGGCTGCGTACAGCATACCACCAACACTGTGTGGCGCTTAGGAGGGTTCTCCCCCAGACTGATCTGGTTGGATCTACTCAGTAGCGCACTTTATTGTCTCTGCCTTGTGCCTACAAGTAGCAACCAGGGTATAAGGTAAATGTGTCTCAAGAGCACTGCTGACAGTGCTGCCCAATTCGGCCTGCAGGACTAGGGGGTTATGAGCGTCTGGCAGAAGCCGATGGGCAGCTTGCAGAAAGGCCAAAGGAGCACGTGTTCATGTTCAGGGCAGCCATGCCTGACAGCAACAGTGTGAAGACGACAGCACAGCTGACTGATGGCTCCGCCAGTTGGGCCTCCCCCAACAGCTTCACTGCCCGACAGCTGTGGGAGTGGATGCCTGTGGACATCTTCGTGCAGACCTTTGGCACCACCAACAACCTGCCCAACCTGTCTGAGCTGACCAGCTCTGGCGTCAGGCTACGTGAGCTCAACCCGACACCCTTGTTGCTTTTGAGTTGTGCAGACTTTGTATGCAGTTGGTGTTCACCATCGTCGCTTCTGCAGATTTTGCAAAGAATTGCTGCTTTGACAAGTGGACTACCTTGATACAGACACAGCTCTATACTGCTGCTGCTGCTGCTGCTGCTGCTGCTGCTGCTGCTGCTGCTGCTGCAGCAACCATTTTAAAGAGCGATGATAAGACCCCTCCTAGAATCGGCAGGCATGTGCAAGAAGAGCTTCAGACCTGCCAAAGGTGTCCAATTTAGAGCTTGACCCAGGTTTTGTGACTGGCACAGGTGATCTGCCCGAGGTGCAGCTGATCAAGCTGCTGGATCTGAATGTGGACAGGCGCACAAAGCAGCACATCGAGATATTGCGCTGCCTGGGCCTTGTAGAAAGCGTGGTCATCCCCGAGAGCGGTGACAAGCCTGTGCCTTTGGCCCCTACTGTTGCATCCAGGTTGGAACCAGCTTCATTGTCAGCCTTGCATGTCCTTGCCCTGTGCACACAAAACATGTCCAGTTGTTGGCTGCTAGGCTCTGACTTTTACACCCTTAATCTTCAAAGCAGGACCTACAGGGAAGCCCAAAGTACCAAATCCTTGGGCTTTTCTTCAGTCAATGCCAAAAGGCGTAGGCTTTTCTTTTCTTTCTTCACGGTAGGACCATCTCATGATCCTTCTGCAGTAATTGACCCTCTGCCGCATGCCTTTCGTAGCTGTTGGCAACATGACCGAAATGTGTTCCAACTGGACATGATTGGGATGTGTTCAAATGGAATGTCCAGTGTGCAAACCACAGCATGCACATTGACCTATCTTCATCTGCTGTAAGTTGCTATTGCACCTGTAGCTCAGAGGCAGGAAAAGACAAGAAAAGTCTGCGTATCTTTCGACGTTTATGACTGGAGCCTCCTGAGGCAGCAGCCCAGAGTTTGGTGGCAGGATCTGGGTTGGGTCACACCAGTGTATGTCAGATCCTGCCATCCCCTGTCCTGTGCATGCCATGCAAGTCATGCCGGCAGTACCATCTGCAGGTGTTTCCAGTGCAGGACAGTGGCACAGCTGACTGTCCTCACTGCTCAAGCCTGCAGTACCTAAATGATGTCAGATGTGCAGGTATGTGGCGCTGAACAAAGGCATCATTGAGGTCAGAAAGGATGAAAGCAGGCCCACATCTGCAGAAGGCAGCTCCAGTGGGGAGTTTGTGCAGCGTGCCTTTGACCTGACCACTCAGGATGGGCTGGAGGGCTACTGGGCTCAGCTGGCGCAGATGTCTGTGGATTACAGGTGTGCCTGTCTGTTGGGTCTGTCAGGCCTGTCTGTCTGTCTGTCAGGTCTGTCTGTCATGCTGCAGCGTTCTTGGCATGGAGGTCAAGTCAGTCCAGCAGCAATTGCTGCAGCATGCCCACTACGTCTCACAGACTATGGTGAGACAGCACTTGTGGGCTGCCTCTGGAACTGCATCTCATGCTTTGACACTTCTTGCAAGACATTGCAGATAGGCTTGCTGAGGGTCACATGCTGATGCAGCAGCTGTCCTGCCTCCACCACCAACTCATGTCGTCTCTGCACGCATGCTTGCAACAAAAGTATTGCTTGTGGAGACCCTGGAGCAAAGCCAGCGCTGACGTAAGCTTGACACATACTGATGAAGGCTGCAGCAAGACTGACAAAAGCCTAGCAAAGCGTGTCAATGACCGTCCCTGGTACTCCACACTGCAGTGTCAACATAATCTGAGCATTACTCAGCTTTCTGCAACAATGCTCAACCGGCATTTGAGACTCCTGATGCACCTGTTAACCATGAGTGGTGGCTCTGCAGCAAGCCTAATCAGGGGCCTGCCAGCAAGGCATGGAAGCAGCCACCCTGGTTCCCTTCCACCACAGTGTCAGACATCCTGACCAGGCGTGCCTGGAACACCCTGCATGTTATGACCCTGGAGCAGTCTCACGCTCTGAAAGAAGCCTTTGAAAAGGCTGCCGACGAGACAGGCTACGTCAGCTGGCTGAAGTGCATGCAGATTGCCAAGGACCTCGACCTGGAGTATGAGCAGGTATGCAGCAGATGCAAATGTGACTTCCTGGGAACTCATGACTGAACTGCTTGTGGCTGCAAGGAGATGCCCAACTCAGTGATGTATTACGTTAACGTGCAGGTATATGCATGACAAACCTGCTGCTGTTGCATTCCCAGCTGTGCTGCTGCTTGATTTTGCATTGGTTATGCAACTGGAATAAGCCTTGCACATTGCTTCTCTGCAGCTCCATGTGGCTGCTCAGGTCGGGTCTGAGTGTATATACATATATATAACAGCGTGCATGCTTTGTCAAAGTCAGATGCGTTGCTGTCACCAGCCATGCAGGTGTCAATGCCATATTACAGCATCTTTTTCTGACTGTAACAGCCCAAGAGCCACTGACAAGTATTGCGCCAAGTGCACTGTGCCTTAGTGCACCATGTGCTACACCACACTGATGTCTTGCACCTTCAATGCTAAAGCGGACTACTCAGACCCTGTTATGTCATGCATCAGAATACGCCGCATGTAAAGGGACAAGCGCTGTTGTGGGTATGACAGGTGAACGCGCTGTCCAACATTCGCAAGGCCAGGCTGGGGCGACTAGACCCTGTGTTCAAGAACAAGAACAAGGTGCAGAACAGGACGTACGACGTCCTGCCTCCAGAGCTGGTGGCGCTGCATGAAGCCAAGAGCAGAGCCTCAATCACCAAGCGCCTCGCGGCCCAAGGTACCTGCTCCAGGGCGTTTTGGTGATGTTTATGGGATTGCAGTCTCCATCTTGGCGTACAAGAGTTGTTGTTTCTCTCTTTGGACTGACTAAGCTGTTCTTCTCATAACATGCGTGTCAATGTCAATGTGAGCCACATGCCCAGTATATTGGCCACTTGCTTTATTGGCTTTATTTTCCTCCCATCATCCTTTCACTGCTTTGCTCATGACTACCGTATGCACAGTCACTGTGATGGACTGAGAGCAGTATGCATTTGTGCAGGCGTGTCAGAACAGCAGTTGCCTCAGCTCGTGGAGGAACAGATTGAGAAGAACCGCCGGCAGAGAGAACGCCAAACGCTCAAGAAGCAGGGCGTGCCACCCAGGAAAAGACGCCGCCCAGCCAGTGAGGCCAATGAGCAGCAGCAGTCTAGGTCCCATCTGTCCAAGGCAGAGAGGCGGCGGCGTGAGCAAGCCTCCAGGGTTGATGATGGAGAGCTAGGGCCAGGCTTTGTGCCTAGGCGACCACCTAGGTGACCATCTGCCTTGAGCTACGTCCTCAGTTACAATGCCTTATACATCAGCTTGTGGAGTCTAGGCTTTCTGGCTTGACATCTGAAAGACCTTCTGCCTTGAGCTACATCCTCAATTACAAAACCTTATACATCAGCTTGTGGAGTGTAGGCTGCCTGGCTTGACATACTAGCTCTGTTGGCTTGCTTGAGCTAGGTGACCTTCTGCATTGAGCCACATCCTCAAATACAAAACGTTCTACATCAGCTTGTGGAGTCTAGGCTGTCTGGCTTGACATACTAGCGCTGTTGGCTTGCTTTGGAGTGTGGATGCAAGACACTGAGCAAGCACACTGCCCTAAGAATGTCAGAGCCAGCAGTTTGCTCTTGCTTTACCCCTGACTCCAGTGCAACTCCAGTGCAACCATTCACTGTATTGCAGTCTGCATGCGTTTGACCATCACCTGTTTACACCTGCGCACTCAGCAACCTGCTTACCCGTCCTGGGCACAAGCAAAAAGCATGCAGCAAGGCAGTGCAACATGCAAGCTAGACAGGCCCTGATGGTGGGGCAACAGCAGTCCTGGGAGGCTTCCAACCACTGTGCCATTCTCCTGCTGGCTTTTTGTTCACACTGCAAGGCATGTCTGCCCTGTTGATGCATCGCACAGTCAGATGTCAGGTGTCATGCATCATGAATGAGCTGGAAAGCGAATTTATTTTGATCAGTGTTTTATCATTGTTATGCATCGTGAATGTGCAGGGCAAGCACCAAACCCAAGGATAACAGCGAGGGGGACAACAGCAATCCAGATGCGGCGGCAGAGGTTGTGAGGCGGCCCAAGAAAGGACCAGACTATAAGTTCTCCATGGAGGAGGACGACGCAATCCTGAGATCCTTTGCCAGGTGAACGCTCACCATGTGCCGGCCCTCCCTTCTCTGCTACTGCCTTTCAACAATGTTCACGGGTGACTTGGAACTCAAAGCTTGTCTCTTATGGTCTTCAGCTTATGGTCTGTAGCACTCATGCCAAAGCCCAAAACAAGGGCTGCCTTGATGCCCGGGTGCTCACATGGCAGCATATAATAGCTTCAGTGATCTGTTGACAAAGCTCTTCTAGGTTCAACATGTACTCCAACAGTTCACTCTTTGCACATTGGATGTCACATCTAAGCCCAGGGTACATAGCTTATGCGTAATTTTGTACTCACAACATGCAATCAAAGGAATCTCTGTCAAGGGTCAGAGGCTGTAGGTCTTGATCAGTCACATGTGCATGCATCTGCCTGAGACTCATTCACAGTCCTGCATTTCATCACATGGTTCATCACGTCTCTGCTCATATAGAAGTATGCCTAGTTGCAGGATGGCTGCAACACCACCGATCTCTATCTATGTATGTAAACTGCTGTCAGCATACAGCACTTCCCCAACCACTCAACCATCCACTGCTCAGTGATGCTCAGCAAGACACTGCACCTGCAGCCAGGGCAGCAAAGCCTCTGGCTCTGTATGCTGTGCTGACAGCTGCTGCTGTGCATGCTTTGCGTAGGTGGCGGACTCACCGCAGCCCTGAGTACTTTGTCAACTTCCGCCGCTTCAAGTTGCCAGTCTCTCTGGAGGCTGCAAAGCGGCGCTGCTACAAGGCCTTGTCGCGTTACAGCGAAACGCAGGCCCACATGGAGAGCCTGAAGGAGCTGTGCATTGACGTCTACCACCGGCATCATGCCAGGAAGGTGGCTGCATGGTGAGCGCCTCCATGGTCTCTTCATGCTCTTTTCCCCTCCCTGAACTTTCTGTGCATTTTTCTTGAGGAACCCCCCCCACCCCCACCCCCCCCCCCTCAATGTACCATGCCTCCCAAGCCTTTGTTCATTCTTGTGTGCTGTTGTCATGCGATCTTCCTCGACCTCTTTTCCCCCGAACTTTGCATGCTCAGCATGCACAGTACTGGCCTCCTGTTCCATACAACCAATGTGCATTGGCACCTGCCTTGTGTACCAAGTATGCCGGTCATGCATGGTTCTTGCTGCTTGTATGCCGGCAGCTTGAGCAAAATGTGGCTGCCGGGTGTTGAGCCATGCAAAGCCAACTTGGCAAGCATGTGTGCGCTCCGTCGTCTGATGTGTGTACAATGCGCTGCTGCTGCAGGCAAGGCAGGCAGGCAAGCCTGCAAGCAGAAGAAGGCGCAGTGGCTGCTGCAGCTGACAAGCAGCAGGATGTGCGCCCTGAAGCGGCAGCAGCTGCTGCGGCAGCTTCTACAGCTGATAAAGATGCAGGTGACAAGGAGAGGGAGGCAGTGGCAGCTGAGCCAGCAGGTCCCCAGCCTGATAGCCAAGCCCCGGAAGGTGATGTGGTTGCTGTCAAAGGTATGATGCCTTTCGTAATTGCAAGGCAGGGCTTAGCTTCTTGCATATGCAATTCTCAACATAGTATGTGTCGCTGATATATATTGCTTGCGTTTCCCCTTTGCCCAATGTGAATCAAATGGGTGTTGCTGACGATGGCACAAGGGGCGGCAGGGGTGGTTAACTTTCATAGCGAAGAACTCAAGCGGTAACAATCTGTCAGCGGCTTACCCAAAGCAACGTGCTGTTGAGTTTCCTCTACTGATCTTTTTCACAAAGCAAGCATGGCTGCGCTGATGGCACTCCCTGCCATCAATGAACCTAAGCTATTGGGAAAAAAGTTCACCTGAGTGATGCGGTTGCCTGATGTTATAGGCAAACGCAAGCAGAAGTGGCCGCAGTACCTCTCCAGAAATCAACTGAACAGCGTCATGAACACCTTCATGGCTGTACCTGACGAGAGATCTGTCAGTCCCATCACAATGTCCACCAGCCCAGTAGACAAACCTTCCCAGCCACCCAACAGCCACCCCTTGCCACTGCAACCATCCCAGTCACCTGTCCAGTCATCAGTCCAGAAAGGTGTCCAGCCAGCAGTCCAGTCACCTGTCCGTCTGTCAGCCCAGAAAGCTGTCCAGTCAGCAGTCCACTCACCTGGGCTGTCCCCACTGCACATCAGCAGGCCTCTGTTGGATCCCTACGAGCCCCTGTTTGCTGTGGAGGATGATGAAGATGCAAAAGCGTTGGAGGAGATTGAGGGGGTCATTCAGCTCATCCTGGATCTGACGCCACGCAAGGAGTCAAGACCAGCAGGCCAGCGCAAAAGACAGAAGTCAGAAGGTGTTGAGGTAGAGCACAGAAAAGTGAACTGTCACTCACCTTGCTGTCAGAAGCTGTTGAGCTACAATGCAGACATAGGGAAATTTGCATATGTTCAAAGTGGCTGAAGTCCAGGGGCTCTGGCTTTGGTTTGGGGTGCACTCAGGGCTGATTTGCCTTGACCCAAACTCCTAATGCACCAGGCATGCTTGAAGTTCAACAGCTTTGTGATTGCCAGCAATGGCAAGGTTCAAACTTTGATGACAATTGTTGTGACTCAGCACCAATTTTGTCCCACCACCAGTTCGCTTCATATATGCATCCTGAGCGCTGAAGCTGCACACAACTGACCTGTCAAAATCTCAATGCTTCGGGCAACAATTCACTCACAACAGTCCACATCAGCCAGTGGCCAACATGGACTGCAAATCCTATGTAGGCTATCAGGTGGTATCACATGTCTGTGTAATGCAGGATTATGGCATGACGGTGCGCAAAAAGCGGCGGAGCAGGTCTGTGACCGCAGACATGGCTGATGGTGACCTGCAAGGCGGCGAAGCAGCTGCAAGCGTTCTCAAAGGTCAGCTGCATTTGAGCAGGCAGCAAACTAGCTGCATGTGCATATCCCACCGGTAGCAATTGATGTGTTTTCGTTGAAGCCGATGATAGCACAGCCAGCAGGTGGTGATCACAGCTTGAGCTGTGTGAAGCTGTGCAGCGTGGCTCCTTTGGCATGCTGCAGTGGTGCAGCTTTGCTGCTGCATCTGCTGGCTGCAAAATGGCACCACACAAACTACTGTCAAGGCATGACTAGGCTGCTAGCTTCTCAAGTTCCCATTTCAGCATGTGTCTGTTATCTCAGGCCATAAGGCATGTAACCGTCGGCGCTTGAGCGTATTACAGCACTGCTCATGCAAAGTCAGCTATGCTACCATGGGCACAAATGATGGCATTCAAACAACTATGGCATTATCATCTGACAAAAGCTTGGCTGCTTGGCAGGCAGTTCTTTTCGTTTGTTCATTGCATGCCACACAATGTGTGTGACTCAAAACCAGGATCTTGTCTGCATAGCGCTGTTGCAGATGGACGTCCCATTGCAGACAGTAGCCAATAACCTGTTGTCATTTGCAGCTACCACGAGTCCAGTGCCTAGACTACTGTCTCTGCAGGTGCCAGGCAAAGTGACCTATCACAGTCTGATGCCATGTAAAGTTCATGACACCTTCCTGCATACCTGCCCACATGAGCTATCCAGATTCACCAACACACCTTCTTATTCTATCATGCAAGTGTGGGTGCAGGCCGTGCAATGAGCAGGAGCTGGAAAAGGACAGTGCCCTTGCCGGCTCGTGGGCCTTTGCAAATGCCCGGCGTGCAGAAGCCAAACGTGGTAGAAGCACATGCCATGGAGCTCATCAAGTCCATGCTTTACCTGGCTGACACCACAGGTCACTTCCCCACCCAGGCATCCCCCATGCTGTGACCACCACCTGTTGACCATGCTATGCTTCCTTTGTAACATGTTGCAGGGCTTTGCAAATGTTCTTGCTGCCTGGGGCAGGCCTGGCCTCATGCTTGGTCTGTTCTACAAGGGTGTTTGGAAGCTTATAAGGTCCCTAGTACTTCTGCCGCAATTGGGGATTTTGCTCTGTCCCCTTGTGACTATTGCCGGCTGCAGCATGATCCAGGCTTGACAGTCTTGGCAGGTCATGCTTAGGTGCGAAGTATGTTTCACAGAGCTTGTTGTTGATGCTGTGAGCATCGCACCAGTCTCACACAAGCAGAGGTGTTGTGGTGTTGTAGTGCTATACACCTGTGCTTTCAAGCCAGGATGTCTGGTGAGTCACAACTGGCTCCACATCCCAGACTGTAAGGTGTACATTGGAAAAATGAAAATGAAAATGGTGGCAAGCAGCAACCTTGGTGTTTGCAGGGCTTGCAGAGCATGACGTGGTTGGAGCTGTGTCGCAGCGGTTCACTGGGCCGGAGATCACTGCAGCCCTGGCCTTCCTGCAGCAGCAGGGCCTGGTCAACTACTCTGGAGTCAAGAGACCCCTCATGCTCTCCAAACTGTTTGCTGAGCATATGGAGGTGGGATGCACTTCTCACAGTGGCACGTGTTGTGTATGCACAACCATCATGTTGCCAACCGACGTCATGTCATGTGTGCTTGCCTTGATGGCATGCTGTCTGTGTTGTTTCTCTCTGTGATCTGCTGTGTCTTGTCTGATGACATGATGCCAAGTCCGTTTACCTCGCGATGTGTTGCTCAGTTTTGTGCCTTGCGTTTTGTGTGTGCTAATGCTGATCACAAGTCTGTCATGGAAAGCGTCTTCTACACCATGAACTGTCTTGGCAATAGGTGTGATTGATGCTCTTCATCAGATCAGCTTGCTAACAGCTCATTTGTGTCTCACTCCTGGTCTGTCATGCTGCCAGGTGTTGGACTTTCCACAGCAGCTGCCAGCAGAAGCCTTGGAAGCGAGCCACTTGCTCAGCAGCCTTCTCCAGCCAACAAATGGCCCATCAACATCAGGCTGGGATGACCAGGTACCTGCTTATGCTGACATGCACATTCACATTTCTGATTGCTGGCATGGACATTCTCACTGCATATCGCTGGCATACGCACTGACGCTGCAAGTTCCTGGCAGGCCCATGTATACTACCAACTAGCTGGCGTGCACTTTCATACTGCATTCTGCTGGTAGAGTCATGCCAGTAGCCAAGTAGTGTTCTGGCTGAAATTCTCATGAGGAATATGATGCTGTCAGCATACACAGTCATGCTGCATGTTGCTGGCAGAGGTGCATGAGTGCTCCCATAGCAACCTGGCTGCTCTCCTGATTGCTTGCTTACCGGCTATGGCAACAACCTTCAAACCTGCACACTGCTGGGAGGTGCATGTCATGCAGCAACATATCTGGCATGTTTATCCTGCTTGAGCTCCGCTGCTGGTAGGGTGATACCACACAGTACTTGCAGTCTGCCTTGGAAGAGACAATCTTGGCTCGGCGATAGGAGAATCCATTACATTCCACAGACAATACATCCATTACAGTGTATAGCAGTCTGTACTCAGCACTGTGTCCATAAAATGTAAAGATGTGCACTCAGCACAACAAAACTGCTGCAGGCAAGCTGGGAACTGACAGAATTGAGACTCTACACTGATGCCAGGGTGACTTGGATGGCTACCCAACAACATCTTGATATAAGCACGATGACCCCTGCTGTTGCATTGGTGTGAGACAGATTTAGGGTGTCAATTTTGTCAGTCTGAGCATGCTTTTTTGCAGAGCCCTGCTGCGGTGCTGAATGTTTGTGATGGGGATCAAGTCACAGGCGGAATGGTGTGCGAGGCCCTCTCGCTCATGGCAGCAGGCAGGCTCAACTTGCGACCTGGCAGCGTCAAGGTGTACCTTCTGTTCTCAGCATCCCCTCCTGTTGGTCTCTTGACTCACACTACCTCACACGCCCTTTTTTGAGAATCAAAGTGCAGTTTATGGCCTTCTGAGGGTGTCATGCCCATTGCCTCAAAGCACCATGCAAGCCTTGCATATTGTACTTGATCGCATGCTTCATTTGTTGCTTGACCTTGCTGTTCAGTCTCGAAGACAAGCAGTGACATTGATAGCTTGGGTGGTCGACCCAGGCTAGCAGGCTCTCAGTGAATACGATCTCCGTGAACCACGATCTCAGTGAATATGATCTGGTGCAGGTGGAGTGCTCAGTGGTGCCTCAGCTCGGCTCATCTACCTCAGATGCTGTCAGAGGCGCCACAGGGCCCGTCAAAGTAGATGTACCCCTTACCCTCACTGCCTGTCCTGGCACAGCCCTGCCCCTTCCAGAAGGAGCTCAGCAGCCCCATTTGGGGTGTAGCATGGTGACTGCTTTGCCAGAGTCTTTGCGGCAGCTGCCAGAAGTGTCTATGGATTTGGACATTGCGGCAGTCAGAAGCAATGGCGATGGTCTAGTGGTGGGTGCAGAGGCCCAGCCTGCTGCAGAGCAAATGCAAACTAGGAAAGGCAAGGGCAAGAGGAAAGGGCGGTCAGGGGATCAACAGGGCGCTAGGGCTGAGGTGGCACTTGAAAACGGTCATTCTGATGATGCCAAGGCAAAGCAGCTGAGACCAGATTTAGAGCACCAGCTGGCTGAACTCCACAGGTGAGGCTGTGTCAGTGTCAGTGTGGACATTGCGCAGAAGAAACACAAAGCCGGCTGACAGCGCATTTGCTCAAAATTATTTGCTGGCCAGACTTGAGCAGCTGATGACCAGAAGGTCAGTCAGACAATAATGCAGGCATGACTTTTATTGTTTTGCTGTCGTGTGCAGCAACAAGACAGCGCTCATGACAATGCAAATCCTGTGTCAGAGCTTGCCAGATGGGTTTGTGTGTTGCAGCACGCATATCCAAGCTGGCACTGCTGCTGACTCCTTTTGTGTATGCATCAGGCACATCACTGAAGCCGGTGCCACAGGCATGACAAAAGCTCAGCTCCTAGACAAGCTGACAGGCTCAGACCAGCAGCACGGCAACGGCAAGCAGTCCATGGCAGTGCTTGACACTTTGCTGGCCAGGCAACTGGTCTGCTGGGCACCCAGCTTTGACCAAGAGGTGCTGATGTCTACTAAATTGGTAGACAGGCTCACCTGTGGCTTCAAAGGAGCTGTGACAGACGATGCTGGATCTGCCCATGATTTTCAATCGCTGGCAGGCCTGCAAGCAGAGAAGTCTACCAAGGATAGCCGTCAGAAGGGCAGTAGCCAAGGTGAAGGCACAGACAATCATCAGGCTCAGAGTCCTGATGAGGCAGATCAGAAGGCCTCCAGGGATAGCAGGGCTGCTGTGGGTTCTGTGCCTGAAGCAGGGTCACATGGTCAGGGGCCTGAGGGCCACAGCCTGCTGCGGCCCTGGCTGAATCACGAGGGGCAGCTGAATGAGCCCTTTTGGTCTGGCTTGACTCGCAGGGTGCTGTCAGTGGTGATGCGCAACCCAGGTTAGCTTCAACTGTCTCACAGCCCACTCATAATAGGCGTACTGCCTAATGCGCAGCAAAAGATCTGCAGCTTGCTCAACACCATACCTCACAGCATCTATCAAGAGTGAGCACAAATTGAGTGATGGGCTGACAGCAGCAAAGACCTGGGACTCAACTGCGGTTGCATAGATAGTGACTGCTTTGTCTTGGCACACTTGTGCATCACCTGCTCAACTCTGTTTTGCGTTGTAGGGATTCCTGAAGAGCTGTTGATAGGCCAGATACAAGCCCTGACGCCTCAGCAAGCAAAGGCGCTCATTGAACTGATGACAGCACAGGGTGTACTAAAGCAACAGGCCATCACAAAAATCCCGGAGACAGCTGTGCCTTCAATTTTTGGTTCTTCTCAGCCTGTGATCATGCTGGTAAGTCATGTTGCTAGCGTTTACTACATGTTGTATCACCTTGCAGACAGGCAATTTCTGCATATGCTTCATTTAGACACAGAGTGTTGCACGGTCTGCGTACTCATTTCTGCACCAGGCTTGCAGACAGCGCTACTTGATCATGATACACTTACATAGCCTTGGATGACTGCAGGTGACACACCATTATTTTGCAGTAGCTGGAGCAGGTTTTGGCGCATTGTCTGACCTGTTTGTTTCTGCCCAACGTATGACAGCCCCATGAGTATCTAGACAGCCTGGTGATCCTGTATTCTGGCATGGAGCCTGATTAGTTTTAGGAACAGCAAGGGTATAATGCCAGTTGAAGCACATGGCGCTGCGATAGCATATAGCAGCTGGGATGTCACCACAGGTCAAACCAAAACGCAGACAAGACTGCGTGTGCCGCAGTTGCTTGCCAGCATTCGTTGAGGCAAACAATGCGCGACATGTGCTGTAAATTGTGGCAGTATGACTGTTTGATTCTCACCTCATCTGAGTTTGAATGCTATCCAATAAATCATGCCCATGACCGAGCAGCAGTAAGAAAGCCAGCAAGCTGATGCAGCTGCAAGTTTGAAACAGATGTAAAGCGAACCTCTTGTTGCAGTCCCTTGGGCCAAAAGCATGCTTGATTGCTGAGTAGAAGCATCTGAGAAGGAGTTCAGGCCCGTAGGCCCTGCCCTTGCATGATCTGCATGTGGTCTATTCACAGCATCGATATATATCAAGCATGCACAAACCAGCTTGTCACAACATACTCAGTCGCAGTGCAAGCTTACAGGGTACATTTTGATGCCAAGATAGTAGCTGCATTGTGCACACTGCCAGTGCGCTGACCCTGTTGTGGCCACCTGCAATCCAGAATACACAGACACGCTTGTCTGTACACAGTTTTGCCATTGCCAAGTCAGTTCATACAATATGTTTTTGGAGACGGGAAGACTTGAATTCTCCCGTTCTGATCAGCACTGTGGGTTATTGCTTGACAACTCATGCCAGGACAATGGTGCTGCTCTATTGATGCAGGTGCAGGACCACTGGTGGAGCAATCCAGACAGCAAGCACATTGGCAGCACTCCTCGTCATGCATGCTCAAATCCTGAGCTTCACCCACCATGCACTCAATGCCCCCTGTGCAGAATTGTGATTCTCCGTGGTGCCGTGGTTGGTGCCAAATGTAAAGCCCAATGTGCATTTGTTCACACCACTGCAAATGAGGACCCATTATTGCATTCACATTGGCGACTGCTTGAACTCAGCATTCAAGAGAGGACGCTTCTTTCTGCTGAGGCATCAGAGTCCAAATGCAGCACTGATTACTGACTACTTGATAGTTCCTGCATGTGCATGCCTTGCCTTACATCAACAAAACAAATGCATTTCGTTGGATTCGAGCTGACGAGATTTCACGAAAACGAAAGCTGGCCAGCTTCCCTGAGGCGCAGAAGCAAACTTGCTCTAAAGCAGGCAAACCAGTGCAGGAGCGCTGGGACAAAGTGCTCAATTGATGATCATGGTCCTGAACTGGCCTGAATGCATATTTAGGCAAGTCGCAGGTCAAAGACAACATGCCATTAAGATCAGCACTCAAGTCTGACTCAGCATCTGTACGTGCGTGAAAGCTCATCAGAAACACTTGCCATTGTGACAGTCATGCACAGCTGCTACTATTGCAGTTAAAACGCTGTGCATACATACCAAAAGCGCATATGCATATTAGAAACGTGCAGCTTCATGGAACTGCTGTACATTTCTGCTGGGGCAGAATGCTGGAGCAAATACATGTGCTTATTGCTACACATCAAGACCGCACCCCATTCACATCCCTTATTTAACAGCGTGCCGGACAGTGCTGCTTCTCACAGACATATTGCCAACCAAAACCATGCAATAACTGTCGGAATTGCTGTCATTGTCACTCACAGTCACAAAGTCCTACAAACAAATTGAGACCCTAGAGCACATTTGCAGAATACAGTCACCCCAAACCCTGGCCAAAACTAAAACCAACACATTCCCGATAAATGATGTTTGCTGCCCATTTTAGTGTTTGAAGTGCTGCACTTCAAGGCTCCCCTTCCCCATGCAAATTGCTGCTGTACAAGCGTAAGGCACTGACATGTTTGCGCTCTACCTCTCTGAAGCATTCAGACATAGGCGGCATTTTGCACAGTCAATGTCTTCAGTCTAGGCCAAACAAGAAAGCTTGACCTCAGCAAGGCGACTGGCATGTTACGCAGTCTATTGCAGGACATCTTGTTCTCAAACCGCTTGCGAGCATCTGTAATCCCTAGTACTTCAAAAGCAGCTATCGGAACACATGTCCATGAGAGGCTTAGCTTGTGCAACAGAGGCCATCTGCCCTTTATCAGGTATGCAACAGCCTCTACGTTCAGCTGATTGTCAAAGAGATCCAAGTGCGTCAAATTTGGCCAACACCCTTGAGCTAGGTGCATGACGGCCAGTGCGCTCAGATTTGTGTTGTCAAGAGTTAGCCTTTGCAATGCTGGCAAGTCACAACTGCTCAATGACCGGACACTTGACCAGGCCAGAGGAGTATCAGTGATGCTTAAATTGTCTAGTGTTGAAAAGCGAGCCTGATTCAAGCATGCCAATGCTGCTGCATCTATTTTGCAGTCTGTCAAGCCAAGATCACAGAGGTGTGGGCATGTAGTGACCAGGGACTGAATCATATCTACAGCAAGGCTGCACTGCATCATTTCGAAAGTTTGCAGATTGGACGAGGAGTCATCCCAGAAACAAGAGACAGGTGGTGCATTGCCATAGTCGGCTTGACAAATGATGCTATCCAGACATGGCCAGTCGCCCATGTGCACATGCTCAAAGGGATTCATAGATGCTGGCTCTGAATTCAGAGATATGAAGATGAATCGTGCCTTGGCTAGCCACTCTGTGGCCAAGCGAGCCAGCGCAACGCCATAGGCCTTTATGTCCATATCCTGAGAGCTCTGATGGCTGGCTTTGACCATCAACGCTACAGTTTGCTTGAAGCCTGACCTCCAACCAATGGAATCATCTGCAGACTCTTTGACTTCAATACGCACCATGGTTGCCCATTCCCTTTCTGACAAATATGATGTGACAAGGTCTCTAGACATCTGCTCTGTGATGCTGACTGTACTACTAATAACAACCATCACCAAACTTGGCCACTTGTCTGCATGTAGCATTGCTTGGTCCTGCTCATGTGTCATTTTGATAATGGTGACATGGTCACGAAATTCTTGCCGGAACTGTGTACAGGTTGCTGTCAAGGCTTTGACACACTCTGCAGTCAGTAACTCCATCAACCTTGGTGCTTGCTGCACCACCTCCATGACGGAGACTGCAGGAGGCATGGGCTGAGCATTTTGGTTTTCAGGCTGTTCTGTCGTATGCTGTGCATCAACGCCTTGCTTGTTGCCACCTGCACAGCCATATACAACTGCTCACGTGCAGCTTGGACCAGATTTCATGTGCTACACGTGAAAATAGGGCCATCCAGACAAACACAATCAGACATACGCAAAGCGCGTTGAGCAATCAGCCACTCTGCGTCAAGGCACTGAGCTAGGTATCAGGTGATGCTGCAATCAACAGTGTGAGAATGCCTTGAACTTACCAGCTTGCCGCTCACTGCCACGTTCTTTCTGCTTTTGTTTCAAGCAGGCGCTGAAACCCCTCTCGAGCCACTGCAGTGGCCACCGCATTTGACCAGCTGATCTGTAGATCAAAGATTAGAGAGCGTTTTGTGGGCCAGCCACTACGTGTGAGGTGGGCGTGAGGTGAGATCACTTGTTCGTCGTCTGCTTGTAAACAAGCGTTGGACCATAACAAAATCAGCACATACCAAATGTGCTGGCGCTTCCAGACATGAGCTGTTGAAAGCCAGCTTTCGATGAGGGGAATGAAAAGATAAACCTCTATCTTCTGGAATTTAAACCTCTATCTTTCAAGGAATTGGTATCACAATGTTCATATGACAATGCATATGCAAAAGGCATGGCGCAACTCGGAACATGTCCTTCGAAAGCAAGGATTATATGGCACATCAGCTGCTGCAAATTTTTCGTTTTCATGAATGTTGGCAGGGCATATCGGGCATTAGACATGTGCATCTCCACAGAGGGTCCATGTTCATGTCAGGCAGTGGTCCTCTTCACTCACTCACTCAACACTGTCGTCCCTAGGGTCAGGTACATACGATCTTGACCGGCTCCCTGTATGACAGGCTCTGAGGTCCTTCATTGGCAGTCATTGTGCCATCAATGATGTAATACAACTTGATTGAATCTTGTCTTGTTGATTCCGGACAAAGTCATGGTGTTTGATGTGCATTGTACCCCACTAGTAGTCATGCCAACCTTTGCGACTGTGATGGGGCAAATGATATGATCTGCCACATTCAACCTCTGGCTCAAAGCTGTGCATGGCACTCCTTCAGCAGCACAAGAACACTATGCCACATCAGCAAAGGCATGTTCATGCTGATGCTGTCACAATATGCACCTCAAATATCATGCTGACGCATCTTGCTTGCAACATTTCAGCACTATCTGCACTGATTGTTTAAGATATCTGCACCCATCACACCATGTGACCGCCGCATACCCGTGTCCGACGTATGCATGAAGCCTGTTGCTGCACCTTGCACCATAGCACACCTGTACGCAAATGTGTGGCAGCAATCTTGTACATTTAGTTGGTGTTGCTTGGTGACTTCAGGTCCACCAATAACTCACTGACCAGCTAGGTTCCAGTGCTTCAACAAAATGCCAGAACTTCTTGGGCATAAACAACATTTCGCCTGGCATCAGATGGCACTCTAAATAGGGCACTTGGTCAAAGTTGGGAAACAACTTTGAGTCCACCTTTTCAACATGCACTTGCGAAGTGTTCCGCAGAAATGGATTGCTGAACGGATGTAGCTGCTGTGCATGTTTCCTGTCATAGATCCTGATATACTTTGAACCCCAAATCTGGCAAAACAAGTTAAAGTAAGGGTCACAATGTAACGGTGTAATTGTTCCTGCAGGCCCAAGCCAGGTGTTGCGTTTGTACAGTCTATCACTGATCACCTGCAGTGGTGGTTGCTGAATGCCTTCTTCAAGAGCTGGTATCAGAGAAATCAAGTCTACTTGTGCAGCATAAAGCAGGCTCTGCACAGGCTGCTGCCTTGTGTCAGTATCCCGCATGCTCCGCAATACAGCTGAAAGTGGCACCTCCAAGTCTGCTTCAAAGCGCCTGGTGCTGCTTTCATTGTGCAGGTCGCGGTAATCTCCTCCATTGTGTGAACTTTCCACAGGAACTATAGTGTCACCGTACTGCATCAGATCAGACCTTGTCCAGTTCCTTGCCTGCCAGTTGTCCATAGCACCAGTCACCACAAGCGGCACAGGGCTGGGATGCTGTAACAACTGCTCCTGTAGCTCAGTCGGGCGATCTGCATTGTAAGCTAGCCTTTGGATGTCACTGGAGAGATCTCGGCACTGAGGGCGCAGCGTAATGCCCAGCAGACGTGCTGTGGTCTTCCTGAACATCGACTATCTTCCTTCTTCAGAGTGCGCAGACCCCTGATGACCGCAGCAGAACGTTTGTGCGGAAAGCAGCGCACGTTGCGTGGCCCGTCGTGCACCAGCCAGGCAAACTTTTCAGCACTTTTTGCACTACTTGAACACTGTACAGTGTTGGCCCGTATGGTCAACGCGTTGACCAGTCAACGGGGGCAACGGTGCCAATTTTGTAAAATCAAGGCTGAGACGTTGTGAAGGTCCTGCAAAGTTCCTGAACTTGCCCAGAACTCACAATCTGCTGCAGTCTGACGTGTTGCAGACACAAAAGCGATCGAAAATCTGTTGCAGCACGCCAGTGACTCTGCATGTGCACGCGTTAGAGCTTGCATGTTATGATCACGCGGACTCTCACTGTGTTTACAACCTCCACCCCTCGGCACGCTTGGTGCGCACCTCACATTCGAAGCGGGTTTAGCGGCGACCTGGTCGGCATCACAAGCAGGCGAGCCTTCTTCAGGTTAGCTGTCTGACCTGTGCCCAAAAGCTTGACCAAGCTTGTTTTCACACTTTCAGTTTGTCTCTCTTTGGCTGCAGTGAAAAAGGAGCACCGCGGGTCATGGCTATCTGTGATGCAGCTGCGCATACAGTCCAGGACGATGGCCAGTTTCCCAATTGCAGTGTTCAAAATTTGCCTGTGCTGATATATAAGTCTGCCTTTGCGGCATCTGGTAGCCCCTCAGAACTAGCCAACAAGATAGAAGAGACCTTTGACAACAATGGCTTCCCGCCACAATGGAGATTTGGACTGTACGAGTACCCTCATTATCATTCCACCTCCCATGAGATTCTGGGTGTTTTCAGAGGCTCTGCTCGTGTTAGGTACAACTCAGGCTCATGGGATTGCATGACCTGCCAAGACCCCTCTGATGATAACATGCAGGATCAGCTTGCTTGCGCCATGCATCTTGCTTACGCAATGCCTGGCAAATGTTTCCTTGCTTATGCCTACTGTGGATAGCAGTGCATGCCTGCCGTGGCGTACCCAGGCACAACAATGGTACCATCAGTAACGGCAATAAGCCACGCATGCATAGATGCTATGCAGGCTGGGTGGAAAGAAAGGTATTGAGGAGGAGGTGAGAGCTGGAGATGTCATGGTAATTCCTGCTGGTGTTGCGCATGAAAGGTATGTACAGGATCCCAAGACAGTGTCCCATTCTTATTTTATACAGTCATACATGGCTGGTGGCTTACAGAGAAAAAGCGTGAATGGCATGAGTCTTTACATAGATCCTTTGTTTGCTCAAACAGTTGTTGTGCATCGTTGTATGCATGCGAAACACTGTGCAGCACAACATGCAGCTATTTTAAATGTAACAGAACGACCCTGTCAGGCCAAGCAGGAATGACACATGAGCAATGAGTTGAGATAGTTTGCATTATTTGTCTATGTAGTGTGCAATCCAAGGGAGGGTTTGAGATGGTTGGTGCCTACCCAGCTGGGTATTCATGGGATATAAACTATGGGAAAGGCCAAGAAGAAAAGCAAAAGGCTGAGGCAAATATTAAGACAGTCGGAGTGCCAACAAAGGACCCTGTGTATGGCAGCAAAGGGCCTTTGCTCGAGCATTGGCAGAAGCAGTGAGTGTCCCAAACTCTGTGGGCATCACTTTGCACAGGTTTGTGGGCTGCCTGAATTCTGCACGCAAGCAGGCTGGTCGCTGAAACACAGCATGAGGACACGCAGGTCACACTGATCATCAAGTGGCAAAAATGCAAGTGTGCAGTATGTGGAGCACAACCTTCAACACATTCAGGATGCAAGAAGTTGAACCATCATGAATCTCGGTCAGCAAAAGAGTAGTGAACCTATATGTATCTGAGCTGACAGTTGGGAGTGCTTTCCTGAGCTTATAAGCTTTGGCTGCATACAATTTTCTGCCTGCAGCAGCATTTCAGCTTCGACATGCATAGCAGTGCATTTGGTCCCCAACAGATGCAAGGTTCAGTTTGTCTGGCTGCGTGCATGTTATCCTGGTCCTGACAGATTGCTACACTGCCATCCAGAGGGAATCTTTGTTTGGATTCATATGCTGTGCAATGGGTGAATCACTTTGTTGATGTAGATACAATCACTGACACATCTTCCAACTTACCTCTTCATGTGTTGCGCTTGTGACTGGCCGCCCGGCAGCTAATTCATCTTACTTTGACACAGCAGGTAACATTACCAGCTTTGCTTAGGGACACTGTACACATAGCCTCCCAGATGCAAATTCACGCATAGCGCAGCCTAACATAGCCATGCTCGAGTGCATACTGCTTTTGGCTTTGACTCTCGATGATCCAGGCATTTCAGCAGGCTCTGCCTCTAACAATGAGTAATAGTGCACAATTTCAGAAGTGCGACTTGTAACAAAAGGTACCTTGACCATCTGCTTGAAGTGTCGGCCGTTCCAACAGAGCAATTCGAACGAACTCGTACTGCCGAACAGGTTGAAAAGCGTCCTGATTTCATCTCGACTGCAACGCTTTATCTTGCGATCTGCGATGCTGCTGGTCTGCCCGTGTTGACTGCACACGGCATTATTGCTGTTGTTACAAATTTACAGATGAATATGTGGGGCAGCGCGTGGTGGGTGTGCTGTTGCTCTCTCCTGGTTGCGGAGTTTTCACCAGCAGCCTGTGATCAACGTGGTGGGGCTGTCGGAAAACAGTATGTGCGGCCCCCGGCCTCTGCGGATTTGAGCATCTTGCATCCCAGACTAGCGCGGTCAAATGACTCTCCCCACAGCCCAGAACAGATACATATAGCGATGGCAGGTATGAAAGTTCACTTTGCTTTCTGTCAGCTGCCACCGTATTTGACCTAACAGCAGTAAGTTTGACAGATGAATGCTGCAGGTGTGGGTGCAATGTCAGTAGATTGGGTCACCAATCCCCAAGATGACGACATGCTTATGCTGAGGTCCAGATCTGAATCTTACTGCGACCGGCTTACTGACCTGCAACTGAACAGCACCGTGCTGTACGGTACCAATTCCACCTCGCTGGTGAGCACAGGCCAGGGCAAGTACTCCTGCTACACAGCAGATGAGTACCAGTCTGGCGCCTTGCACCATGTCACTCTGGGTCTGGGTCCAGAAGGACCTCTCAAAGCCAGCACACAATACTTTTACCAAGTTGGAGATCCACAGCTAGCGCTCAGCGAGCTGTACTCTTTCACAACCCCACCAGAAGCTGGTGCCAATAGCTTCCCATACCGCCTGGGCTTGATTGGGGACCTTGGCCAGACTGAGAACTCAATGGATACCTTGGACCATGCTGCTGCTTTGGAGCCTGTATCCGTGCTGAATGTTGGCGATCTCTCATACGCTGACGGCTACCAACCTAGGTGACTTTATGACACAGACAGTGACAGTGTGCATGCGTATGGCTAACCTTCTGTGTTCTCTGCCTATTGCAATAGCATGCACTGCTGTCAGATCGGGCTTTCAACAGATCAACAAGCATGAGACACTTGCTGGACAGATTCTGGGTGTCTAGTCAACCTTCTTCTGCCATGCTGTTGCCACAGCACTCTTTGGGACATTATCAACAGACCAAGCTCATGCTTGCAGGTGGGACTCATATGGCCGACTTGTGCAATCCTCAGCTGCCAGAATCCCTTGGCAGGTCATTGAGGGCAATCATGAGCAAGAGGTGGTAGAGGGCAAGCTAGGCTTCCTGGCTTATGAGAAGCGGTTCCACACCCCCTCAACCTTTTCAGAAAGCAATACCAACCTGTACTACTCCTACGAGGTGGCAGGCCTGCATGTCATCATGCTGGGATGCTATGCCGACTACAGCAGGAAGTCCCAGCAATACGCCTGGCTTGAAAAGGACTTAGCTAAGGTTGACAGATCAAGGACACCATGGCTGATGGTGGGCATGCATGCTCCCTGGTACAACAGCAACGTTGCACATCAGGGGGAAATGGAAGGCATGAGAAATACAATGGAGAGGTTGCTGTTTGAGTATGGTGTGGATGCTGTCTTTGCTGGGCATGTGCATGCTTATGAACGCTCCCTGCGCGTCTACAAAGGACAGCTGAATGAGCTAGGTCCTGTGTACATCAACATTGGTGATGGTGGCAATCGTGAGGGCTTGAGCAACGAATACATCAAGCCTTCTCCTCGGTGGTCGGCCTTTCGTGAGCCCAGCTACGGAATGGGAGTCCTGAATGTGGTGAACACCACCCATGCAGTCTGGCAGTGGCATCGCAATCAGGACGGGATCATGGTGATTGGTGACGAGATTGACATCATTCGCGCTGGTGAAAGCCAGATTCCGGTTGCAGAAATCATGCCATCCTGCAAGGCAAGGGCTACTTTCTTGGGGCTTTCAGGCGCATCTACATGTTTTGGCAGCGGCTTGTACAGCCTCCTGCTCCGCATAAGTTTGCATAGCTGAGTATTATTAGCCTACAGGAACCCTGTGTTCTTTC
>JAABUP010000791.1_pt1 | contig 68119 bp, 90 predicted proteins | sample 5559201 | NCBI WGS metagenome assembly JAABUP01 (sample SAMN10711887, study PRJNA513373) | rock metagenome | isolation source: Antarctica rocks | place: Antarctica
CATCTTCTCTCTGACCTCAGATGGAATCTTCAAGCCCACATGTTGGCCAACCTCAAACCAGTGGACCTTGGATGACTTATTGTACTGGTTTGCCATGCGATCAACGTAGGGTTCCAGGTTGGCTACTACTTCACATGACCAGTGCTGACAGGATTATCGTGTCATAGATAAATATATGTTTATATATTATATGTATCTGTTTATGTGTATATATATATATATATATATATATATATATATTTGTGTGACTGACTACTGACCACATTCAGATTCCTGTGTTTTCCCTGGTTATGTAAGGAATCAAAAAACAAGCATGTAGGGTCAGGTGTGTAACGCTTACATAAAAGCCCTAATTACTAAGCCATATTTTAAAGATTCAAACATTAGATCCATCTGTGGTTTTGCTAATGTAACGCTAAAGTACCATGCCTAATTCAGGGGCTAATTACCATTTTAGTACTTACGCTGTTGTCAATTCCCTTTTGCTAATGTACTATGTACCATTGAAAACTCTAGAAAGTATGGAGAGAGAAAGGGGCTCTGCGAAAACTTTTTTTGGCTTGGATGGTACATGAGTAATGCCTGACCCCCACCCAGGCGCACTACCCTGTTTGCCCTTAAATGTGGGGTGACCTAGTGGTATCTCAGAAAACCCCTGAATAACCTACAGAAGATTAGTAAACTCTATCAAAATCCAGAGTTTTCCAGAACCTTCTTCTGCAACCCTAGACCCACAGAACTCTGCATCTAGACTTTTCCTCTTCTGCATGCAGATGCCACAGTCATCTAGAGCAGAAGCTACAGTCATCTGGGGCTGATCCATAGATGATCTAGGCCTGATGCTAAAGAGATCTAGGGCAGATGCTGCAGATCTTGGGGCAGAAATCTATCTGTAGTTATCTGTATTATGATAGATTTTAGCGATCGTGACATAACCCTGCTTTTTTCCTGACGATAATGGTGCTTCTGACTCCCAGAGGGCCAGCTGATAACCAAGACTTTCTTCTGAAGACGTTGCTGGATCCGGAACCCTTGCTCGAGGGAGCGCTTGAACTGTGAGCTCAGCCCGTGCACGAACAGCACCAGTGACTGTGCTATAGAACCGTCACCGAAAAGGCTGTTCAGAAGTTCTGCCTCTGAGAGATACTGAAGACCATTGACTGAGGGGTGATCGTCTGCAGTTGCAGCGTCTATTTGAGCCACTCCGTGTTGTATTTGCACAGGTTCATCTACGTAATAGTTGCTGGTGGCCTGCTGCCTTGTTGTAAAAAACAGCACACTGTCCATATGTTGCGGCTACATGCTTCAACAAATGCAAGGTTCAGTATGACTTCCAGCTGCCTTTCGAAGAAGACGACCGCACTGCCAATACACCTTACGGGCAGTTAGGGCAAGTTTGTCTTTGCGACACAAGCAGAAAGCTGTAGCGTGACACAACTGTTGACCTGCAAAAGCCGGCTGTGTGCTTGAGCTACTTTTGCGTCAATAAATGTCTGATAAAAAAGGTCAGCCACGGAAGCGGTCCAAGGCTTTAGACGGACAGAGCATTTCAGGTAACTCGCTTTGGTTGTTGCAAAAGTGGCAGCCTGCAATTGTGACCTAATTACGCGATCTGCTGAAGGCTGCGAGGCCAAGCTGCCTACAGGATACTTCGAGGGGTCGACACGTAGCCAAAGACTGCTTTCTGCGAGTGATAAAGACTTTGCCATACCTGCTCAAAACGGTAATACCCACATTCCATGTGCCTGTCTGTGGGCGTGACTGACGCCGTCATTGCGCCTACATCCTTGCTGCTTCTTGAAAAGCCTGAATCTGTTTTTGCAGCAAAGCAACTGGCTCCACAGGACTTGTTTGTCCTTACTGTTCTGAGCACAGCAGCTGCCCAGCAGGAAGACCTTTTTGACTGCCTTGCTTCCTTTAGCAAGTCAAGTCAAGCCAAGACAAAACACCTGCACATGGCTTGCAAGGACGCAGTGTCAGCATTCAAGCCACAGGAGAGTCCTAGGATCCAAGACACCACTGAATACCTGCGTGCAGCCAAAGCTGTTGCAAGGGCTGTCCAGGCTGCACTTAGATCAGGATGTGCGTCAAGCTGCAATACACGTGTGATCCAAGGCAAAGATGTGCCTGCCAATGTCAGGGAGGAGTCGAACCAATTCACTCAAAACTTGTATAAGTCAGCACCTGCAGACTTCTGGGAGTCAGTGATGGACGATATTGAGGCCATCATGGCAACAACAAGTGTTGTCCTTGTCAAGTATGCAACCAACAATGCTATCCAGGCCAAGAAGTGACAAATCAAATGCTATGCACCTTAGCCAAGAAAGCCGGTGTTCTTGCACTCTCAGGGGTTAGCAGCACTTTGATTTGGGCATGACCCAACCGTATCATCTGGAAGGGATGCAGCTTTGTACCCTAAATATACAGATTTTCTGAGGTCAGAACCTCGTTCATTCTCTGCATCACATTGTTTGGTCCAATATTGTGCATGACGAGCTGCAGCACATTGTACTGTCATCTTCATGGTGTTGCTTTTCTTACATGCCTAGCTTGTATCTGTACCAATCTGGCGAGAACCAGTATACACAGGCAGGATGTACTTCCATCTACAGGTGTTGTTTGTACATCTGTACTCACATACGCCGGTATAAGTCTTGTTGCAAATGCTTATACTTTACTCAGAGTATCCTTGTTTCCTTACACTGTACTTTTGATATGCTTGTATTGATACATGTAAACTTTACCAAGATGACATGCAGAGGGTGCACTAGTGAACCCAGCTCAGGCCCTGGTTGGCCCAGCTCAGCATGCCGTGGCAAGTTGGATGTGCAAGACATCTGTGCATACCCATTCCATGGGTCAGAGCTCAAAGATCATTAATTTACAGGCTACGGGTTCTCATAACATTGGCTCGGAGCTCCGCTGACTCAGAGCTTGTCTGAGAGTTGTCTACATTTACTCCGTAAACCTGGCCACCTGTTAACCTACTACCAATCTGAGTGCATGAAGTACTAAGAGTAGATCAACATCATGACTTCTGGGTTGTAGTTGGGGTTTGAAAGGTTGAAGGATATTCTATATCCTACATCGATGTAGGGTATGTTTGGAATAATGAAGACACACGGCATTACTAAGCCCTTTTTTAGCAAGGTTCTGGCTCACTCACACGCACTGCTTGTTTAGGCTTTTTGTGACCTAGCCCTACACAACTCTGGAATCTAGCCAAAGTTCAGTAGTCAGTCATGTGAATATATATATATATATGTGTGTATCTGTTTTGGCCACTGACTACAGGCTATGTGATTAAGGCATTTCGACTCCCATCACAGCGGCTGACCACGTATGCAAGCCGTTTGAGAGCGTTTTGCGAGCTGTAAATTACGCTGTCACGAAGGATTCTTAAAAGGTCAGGCTCTGAACTATTCGCAAGACATTTGCTGGTTGCTGGACTCGTCGAGCAAGCGACTGGCACTAAAAACTTATCGTCAGATCATAACGATCCCTGCAGATTGCAAAGGTTTTATCCTCTTTTTATCTAGAACATTGTGAAGTTGGTCTTCCTCAGGAAGCAGGGCAAAGTGACAGCGTACCCGGCACAGATCTCTTCAAGTGCTTCTGTGCTCAGCTGTTGCTGATAGGCCCAAAATTCCAGGCACATACACATAATTGGGTCAACACAGTCAGTTCTGGTCAGGTATGCTGGAGCAGACCATGTGACTGCTGCTGAAGCCATGCAATCCTGCAATCATGTGTCTCTGCCTAGTCATAGGTAGCATGTGAAGCAACTGCTGCAGAAAGCTGTTTGTGACGTGTTGAGTCTGTGCTGGTAGTTGCAGGCCAGCCAACATATTTGCATGCCTGCAGCCTGCTGGCCTCAGGCCTGGACTACTGTCACATAGACAGCTCAGTCAGGCTGCAGTCACGCCTCTGCCAGGCAAAAGTCTGCCAGGCTACAGATTCTCAGGGCAGACAGTGCCGACAAAAGCTGCCGCAAGCAGCATGCCATCAGCACATCAGCAGTCTCAAGCCCCCTTCAGGCCCATGGCTGCAAATGGTCAGCACACCTCGAACAGCATAGCACCTGCGCCGCTCAAACGAGCACCCTCTCGGAAGCGCGGTCGAGCAGCATTGGCAGAGGAGCAAGGCACAGCAACATCAGTATCCATTGTTGATGCTGCTGCAAGCACTCAAGCACCACCCACTGTATCTCATGATGCAGCAAGGGGTCTGTCCGCTTCCAACAATGGCCAGGTCAAGCCTGAGTCAGACGCAGCTGATGCTGGTGTCAATCCTGCTGCAGTAGACCATCAGCTCAATCACAGCGGCACAGCCAGGCCAACGCGCAAACCCAGGCAGATCAAAGCTTCAGCTGCGATCAAGCAAGAGGAGACGAGTGAAGACATCAAGCAGGAGCCAGCTGGCTTGTCAGATACAGGCGAGCTGTTGGATGGATCAGCTCCGGCTGCCATCATCGATGGACAGTCTACAAAGCCTGCTGCAAAGCCTAGACGCAAGCCAAGGCAGTCTAAAGCTGCTGCTGCAGCTGCAGAACAGGAACATCAGCAGAAGCAGCAAGCAGTCAAGCATGACCCAGAGTCTGCTTCAGATGCGGATATGTCAGATGTCTCTTTTTCTGCTGCTCCAGCTGCAAATGACATACACGCTGAAGTTGATGCCGGCAGCAAGGCAAAGCCAAAGCGCAAGCCCCGTCAGACCAAAGCGGGCGCCGCAGCAGCTGCAGCAGCAGCTCAGAGTGGAGATGCTGCTGCGAGTAACTCCAAAGCTGCTCCAGCACCTGCCAAGCTTGACAGGCGCAAGAAAGTCAAGATAGAGAAAGTTGTGGCCGAAGTCAAGGCAGAAGTTGCTCAAGAAGCTGCTGAGCAAGAGCCAGCAGTCGCTGAAGCTCCTGTTGCTGGCATGGATGAACACCAGCCCCGCAAGATTCCCAGGACCACAAAGTCAGCTGCAGCTGCTAGTACTGGCGTCACTGCGTCTGAGACCTCCGAGGAGTCTGATGCTGCTGCTAAGGCGCCCGCCAAGGCCAAGGGCAGGGCAAGGGTTTCTCGACCCAGAAAAGCCCCTGCCCCGGATGATGGTGCCACAGCTGGGTTGCCTGAGGCATCTGAAGGTACCACATGCTGTGCCTACACATGCATGTACCTACACTCAGGCAACATGAGCTGTCGCCCAGTACAGGTCTGGACACATTGTTCAGCATGCTGAAGGATGAGCGTGTTCCATGTTGGCACTGCTTCCCTGTCCTGCCATGTAGTAACATCAGCCCACAACAATCATAGGCTTGAATTTCAACTTCTTAACTGTGTACAGCAGCCAAAGCAACAAGCAGCACCTCACAGTCTCTCTCCCCTTATGCATGAGAGGCATCTTTCTTGGTGCCTCAACGGTACAGAAACCTGCTGGGCAATCCACAGCTGCCTCCGTCTGTTACCAGCAGCGCGATCAATTGCCTTCATCACTGCCCATCGTGTTACCAGCTCACCCCCTGTCCTCACCGGCAGCTATCTACCTTCTCTTGCGCCTGTTTTGACTCAGGTGCCCCAGCCAAAGCCAAGGCCCCCCGCAAGAGGGCCCCCAAGAAGGCTGTTCCTCCTGATGGAGATGCCCAGGGCAGCATGTCAGACACCTCGTGTGAGCAGATCACGGTCGCTGGCTCAGACTCTGTCAAGAAAGTACCTAAGTCCAGGAAGAAGTTCAAGAACGAGCTGACCATACGGCTTATTGCGGCCGCTAAGGCAGCTCTGGCAGCACCTGAAAAAGGTGTGCAAACCCCATGCTATTGCAGGAATATGAGATGCTGTACTACGAGCAATCAGTTTGCAGCTCTCGCAGTGACTATGACTATGATCTTATGCATAAAGCTCCTAGTAGTCAAGGCACAATGGGCAGGTTTGTGATATACATCTCAGAGACTGATGTCATTGTGGCAACCTTATCATGGCCTCCTTGTGTCGTTGCACCACTGATGCTATGCAAACAAGATCACAATTCAGAGCTAGCGTAAGATAATCAAAGTCAAACCAACAACTCAGCTTGTGGCCACCATATCAACATGCCTGGCCTGGGGGTTAAATCTGGCCCATGTTGCCAAGCACAGAATTTCAGCATTGTTATGACTTGTCAGTTTGACTCCCAAACTGGGTGAGAGTTGCACTTTTCAGTGCTTAGGCCTATCAATGGCTGTATTGCGTTGATGACGCCCATTATGTCATGTTGATGGTGTCCTCCTGCAGTGGTGGCACCTCTGCCAATGCCCAGCTTGGGTCATGCCTGTCCTGATTACATGTGATTTATACCAGTCCCGATGTGGGCATCATAGATAGGAGCTTTGCACCTTTTTGTGATATCATTTGAACTGTCTATGTGCAGTGGTGGTGCCACCTCTGCCTGTGCCAAACTTAGGGTATGCGTGTTTGAACTCCACCTTACAAGCCCAGAAGCCTCCGGTGACTAGCAACAGAGGGGCCATTCTGCGCACCTTCAATGAGAAGGGCCTGGTCTACATCAGCCAGCTGGCTCTGCAGAATTGCAAGGACCTGCTGCCCATTGTGCAATGGAACCATGAGCACAACATTCGCCTCTTCAGGTATTTTCTAAGCATGGGCAAAATCGTCCTTCATGAAGCAATGTAGAGGCCCTGTTCAGGCACTCAAGGCTCAGGCATGTCATACTGCATTTCCTCTTGCAACAAATGGCGAGATGTTGTCTTTCGCTGCCTGACCATGCGCCTTCATTTTGATCAGTCACCCTTCAGGCTGCCATTTATTTTGCCCCTCAGGCTGCCCTTCAGTCTGCCCTTCAATCTGCCCTCTCATCTGTTGCTCCATGAGTCTGCCTTCAAAGCTGCCCTGTGAGAGCTGTGTTGGTTTTCCAGGCTGAGTAGCGACCTCTTCCCTTGGGGAGACAGCGGCAAGTACAAGCTGGAGGAGTTGCCAGACTTTCCAGAGATAGAAGCAGTCCTGGCAGAAGTGGGCACGCTGGCCCGGCTATACAAGCAGCGCCTGACCTCCCACCCTTCAGAGTTTGTTAAGATGGCTGCTCAGAAGGATGACATTGTCTGGAAGAGCCTTTTCGATTTGGAAGTCCACTCAAGGGTAGATTATGATGCCTTCAGCTGTTGCTTTCATAGCCTGTCTTGTGCATGTTTGCAAGCTGAGCTTGGATTGTTTTGTGCATGCTCAGCGTTTACATTGTACACTGTGAGGGCATGTCACCTTGCCTAGATCTGCTCCCTAAACTTTACCTTCTGCCAAACTGGCTGCTGTATGTTGGTAATCATGCCTGATACATACAAGACATTAGAGCTGAGCATGTGGACACAATTTTCTCATATCCTGCTTGCACAGTCAGGTGCAAAAGCATGCACAGTCACTGGCCCTCCTCAATTCAATCAGCTTTGTAGGTGTTTGACATGATGGGGTATGAACCAAACATGTGGAATAAGATCAACATCCACATTGGGGGCACCTATGGTAACACTCCTGAAGACAAGCAGGCTACACTGGAACGCTTTGTCCTGTGAGTCTGTTTGCCCCTCATCCTGCATGCATCAATTTCGCAGAATCTGCCATTCAGTGTCAGGTCGCCATTTGGTGCAATGTCGGCACGTCTTCTCTGACATGCTCATATGCTTCATTTCACAGCCACATTCAATGTTGCCAGGGCCATATGCATGCATGCATGCATGCATGCATGCATGCATTTGTGCTCAACAAGATTCAGTGCAGCAAGGGGAGCACCTTGCCTTTCTGCAAGGGACTGTGACTGATATCAGCATCAGCATGCATATCTGTGTCGCTCCTGAAGTTGTTTGCAAGTCGCTTTGTGGATTACAGCCTGTCACAGTTTTGCGTGTTCACATGCAACGTGGGCAACATATGTGTTGCCATGGTCAGCTAGCTATAACTGGGCCGCATCTGATGAGATCAGCTGCAATGTTGCTGCATAGCGAGTGTACACTCAGCCTTCTTTGCAGCCTGATATGACTCATGTATTGCCTGTAGCAACTTTCAGAGGCTGAGTCCCAATGTGAAGAAGCGATTGGCTGTGGAGAATGATGACAAACCCACTCAGTGGTCTATTGCTGATCTGCTGCCTCTGCATGATAGGATAGGTGAGCAGTTCATACTGACTCTCACGCCTGGTGATGTCTGATGTGTCACCATCATTCTTCCGTGAGCATATGCAGTGACAGCCAGCATATTGCCAACAGCAGCATTGTGATAATGTTTGACTGAAGGACTTTTGTACTGAAGCAAAGTCATGGTTCTCACCAAGGTGCCAGTATTGCCCTCAACTGACCTATTTATGACCCAGTCATCTGCAAAAGCTCTGTAGGTCAGTGCATGCTGGGACCGGGTTTCTTTGATCAATCTTCCACAGGATAAAGCATCTCATGCAGGTGTCCCCATCACATTTGACTTCCACCATCACAGGTTCTGTCAAGGAGAACTGACAGAGGAGCAGGCATTCAAGGCTGCCATAGCCACATGGCCAGAGGGAGTGCGATCTCAGGTAAGACACTATGCCTACTTTGGCCGCGTCCCATATTGCACTGCAATAAGACTGTAGCATTGCACAGGCTCTTTTGAAGGACTTGTGGGCATTGAACCTGTGGCAGCGTTTGCCCACTTCTGCACAGGTGCATGCATTTTTGGTGAGTGTCATTTCATCAGTGCACCTTGGTGCATGTGTGGGCAGGATCAGCCACACATTGCAGCTGCTGAAATGACATGGCGCATGATGCTTATGATGATGCTCCGGCATAGTGCACAAGAGCCCAGACCTGTGCCTGGTCATACATGGCAAATCAAGAGATAAATATATGCTGTGCAAGCATATGCGAGGCATTCCTTGGCATGCAACTCATAGCAGACGTGGTTCTGCATACTAGGTGCACTGGTCAGAGGAGCCAGAAGATCCAGACAAGGTTAGGCGAGCACATTCCAAGTACATCAGGGGACCTATGAATTTGCATGGGCACGAAGCTGATGTGGATATCATGGTGGAAGCCAAGGCAAAGGAGCTAACAGTGCTCGACTTCAGACACACTGCTCATCTAGATGTGGACCTGCCCGTAGTACCAGGGACTTTAGACACACCAGATTTGGTGAAGGCTGAATACCAGACTGATGTTGACGGCGCTGAAAAGGCAAGGCTGGCAGTGGAAGAGCAGGAGAGGCAGAATGTCATTCTGAGAGCTGAGCAGGCCAAAGCTGCTGAAGCTTCTGGCGCTCACAAGTTTCTGTGATTGTTGTACCTGCACTCAGTTGCAAAGGTGCATTGTGTTGTAGAACCGCGTGCTTGCTCATCAAATTGAGATGTTGTTGACACATTTATAGCCAGCCTTAAGCTGGCTGGACACAGCGTAGTCAGCCTGTTTCTGATTTCTGTTAGAAATGTGTGTCTCAGAAACTCGTCTATGCTGCTATGCACCGTCTAAAGCAAAGGTGGCTCAGCATGTTGAAGATTGCTGCCAATGGTGTATTTACATTCCCAGTGTGACCAGCTCTCCTGTTGGCAATGATTTTTACAGTTGTGATTCATAGATGAAACGCCACTGAGATGCAAAAATTGTTCAGCGCCTAAATTACTGGTTGCATTGATGACCGAGCTTCTGGGACATCGCATTGCAGTGTTGTCGTGTAAAGTAATTGCTGATCGTTCGATGTGTGCGGTGGTTCCAGCAGTGTATGCGAGTCTGCACCGTGGATCAATAAAGCAATTTACATTTCCTGTCTTTATGACTCATCAAGGGAGTCAACAGACAACAACTGGGAGATCAACATACTATGATACACTAAGCACTGACTGTTCATGGCGTTCGGTAATAAAGCACCACAGCAATTGCAGTAGCGTTGGAGGGCGCTAGTGCCACAACGCCACACGCTCTACACTAACCTAGCTCTACAAAGTTTAGAAGCCAAGCGAATGAATCAATCAATTCAATCGATTTACATTTCCTGTCTTTAGGACTCAGCGAGTCAACGGACAATAATTGGGAAAACAACCTACACTAAGCACTGAATGTTCAAGCCGTTCGACAATAAAGCACCAAAGAAATTGCTGTAGTGATGCTGTAATGAAGGAGGGCGCTAGTACCGCGACGCCACACGCTCTACACAAATCTAGCTCTACAAAGTTCAGAAGCCAAGCTAAAATTGGACTGGCCAAAACAGATTGTCTTTGTGCAAAACAAGTCTTGAGATAACTGCCTGCCACGTTGGGTTGGTCAGTAGCCAGAAAAGCTGCTACAGTAAAAGCTCCTTACAACGACCACACTGGTTTGCAGCAATTTGGTCACTGTAGCGCATTGTTGTTGAAGCGATATAACGACATATGACTGTCAAATGTCACTGTATAGAAAGATGGCCATAAGTCGTCAAGAAGCCAGTCAAAAGTGACTCTGATACTAATTTTGGACCGCTCACAATACAAGGCATTCACTTGCACAGCTGGTTCGTCTACAAATGAAGCACATGAGATGACTGTTCAATGTTGCTGACGGCTTTGGTTGATCCTGGAGACTGTCATTTTTGACACTTTGGTTGCCAGCATTTGCAATAGCATTTCATCTTGAGCTGAAAATTGAGACTTGTTGAGTTGCGTTTGCAGCAGTGCAGTCAGCTTGTCCGGTGACAGGCTTATATGCTCAACAGCTGGTTGACAGATCTTTTTGTGATCGAGATCACTCAGCTGCACACGTTTTCGAGACATTCTAGCGTCGGCAGGGGCTGCAAGACATGTATGTGCTCTTTTGTGGCTGATTGGACGCAGTTTGACGCACCTAAGCACAGCGGAAACGGCCTACAAGCGCGTTTTGCCGCCCATGTCAGATTACTATACAGCGACACTTTGCCAATTTGGCTGGTCGTTGTATCGGGCGTTGTTGCTGTTGTAAGGAAGGAGTTTTGCAGTGCAAACCAACCGTTTTCCCAATTTTGGTCGTTGTAACGCGATTGTCGGTGTAAAGGGCGTCGTTGTAAGGAGCAGTAAAAGCTCCTTTACTGCTGAAAGATGCGGAGTCTGGGTTTGTGACTAAATCCACGTGCGACATCATGCATGCATGACTAAAGCTTCTCATCGCGACTGCTGAAAGGACTCAGGAGAAAGCGGCATCGAACTGCGCAGGTCGTGCCAAGCTAGAGCAGGTTGAACCGTAATATCTCTGTGTTTGAGCTGCAAGGCATTTGGTGCTCGTCTGTCGCTGGCAATGTTCGCTGCCCTTGCGTTACTGCTGTCAAGCGTATGGGCCTGATTTCGTCTGAGTGCCCTTCCCGTCGCTGCAGGTCGGTTTCGCGCGTCACCGTGCCCGACTCATGTTGTACAATCATGCGCTTGTGCCAGCACATCTGGATTTCATTCCTGCGTATCGCTCATTCTGTCAAGTCACACGGCTTCTGCGTGGCAGACTTTCAGTCGCGCCCTGCGCATCTAAGTAGGTTCACAGGTTGTCATGGTGACCTGCAGGCCACTAAGCATACCATTTTTTGGGCAGCTTGGCTCATAAAAGTTCCCCTTTGCTTTGCTGTTTCGGAAGACTTCCAACAAGGTCTTCTCAAAGCAGGTCCAATCCCTTCCATCGTATCGATATGGCTATACTGGCCGAGCCAAATGGTACTTTGCAAATGGACAACAAGTCCACGCAGCCTTCAGAAAGGTCGCAGGACTTGGGCAACATTGTTCACCTAGAACACCTGAATCTGGAGGTGAGGGCCTCATGTTGTCTTCAGAGGCAAAACTGAAGTCAAGGTCTTGCAGCTTTTGTCAGAGGCTCTTGTTGTTGTACCTGCTTCACCCAAAGTGAATCTGAAGGCAGCATGCATTGTACCTCTGACTGTGCCGTAATGCTTTTGCTAGGTTCCAGATAGAGCATTGGCAGACCTGTTCTATGCAGATGCACTAGGGTTGGCAAGCGATCCTGCCATGCATGGACATCCAAGGGTAACCTGGTACAATATTGGCCGTCAGCAGGTACTTCACTTGTGTGCTGTCCACTGCTGCACTGGTGCTTCAGCCATTGCTGTTATGGCCATGGGCTGTTGTTATGCATATGCAGTTTGCATCAGCATCTGTGTCATTGTGATCCGACGCATATCTGACTTCATGCCTGCAAAGCATGCATTCCTTCCTGTGAAGTGCCAAGAAGCAGTGCATGATGCTGCAGTCAAAGCATTGGTGCCATGTCATCAATATTCCATTTCAACTGTTAAGCAAAGGCCAAAGCAAGATTCTGTCAGGGGATGTAGGCATAATGCACCTCTGGTTTCACTCCGGGTAGCAAACAACATGGCTGCCTGACTTTGTGCATTATCGATCATTGTTTGCTTTGCAGTTTCACATTGCCAAGGGCAACAAAGCTCAGAGGACCCCTCTTCCTGTCACCCTTGTACTTCCAGACCACAGCAGTCTTCTCAAAAGATTTCAGGATGCTGCCACCAAATTCAACGGGACTCAGTTCGCATATGATCAGAAGGACAGCCACCAAATCACTGTTACAGACCCTTGGGGACAGCTGTATGTCGTTGTAGCTCCTTCAGACGAGTCTGTTTTTGATCGTGGGATCAAAGACATACCTTTACCCTGTGCTCCTGGGACTGCAGCAGCCATTGGAGCCTTTTATGAGCAGGTTTACAAGGTACAATTTGTTCTCTTACATTATCATGTCCAGTTCCACTGAGCTTGGGACATAGCATTGCACATGATGAACTTGATCTGCAATCAACTGATACTTATAGAACAAGAGCTTGTCCTAGCTTCTGCAGCTGGTTACGCTACAAACACTCATTTTGCAAAACAGCTCCTTTGTGCCCTGAGCTTATAGCAACCAATCAAATTGATGACTTGTTGTTGTGTTTCATCAGCTTGGAGCTGTCTTGCATCAAGATTGTTGCATTACTCACTGACTGACAGCAAAACAAAAAAGCACAAGGTCACTTCTTGTTTGCCCATAAATGCAGGCCAGAGTGGTATACAAGAGTCAAGATGGAGCGGAGCATGCCAGCATACTGTCTGGCCCTGGCACAACACTTACTTTCATAGAATCTAGCAAATACAGAGATGCTGCAACAGCTATTGGTGCTTTTGAAGGCTGGCATATTGCCTTCTACTTGGCAGACTTCAGCAGTGTGTTCAATGCTGTCAACAATGTTGGCCTCAACCTGTTGCAACATAAGTACAGCGACAAAGCTCCCACATTGCAGGAGGCTTTGAAATGCAGCCAGTTCAGGATGTCTAGTATCATTGCATTCACTGATAGTCCTGCTGGTGGGCCTACACAGTTCAAAACAGGGGAGACACTGTACAGCTTTGGCCATGAGTTACGCAGCATGTATCATCCCAGGTACCTGCGCAGTCTGATGCCATGAGGATGGCTGTCAAGACAAGGCAGAGCAGGTGACTCTGGATTAGAGTTTGTTCCTTGAAATGCAATTGTGTTGATACATGGCGATTTAAACAGTAGTTGGACGTCCAGGCATGCTGCAGTCTACTCTGCTCACACACTGCCAGGGGCTTTTGAATGTGCTCGTCCTGACTGCACTAGGTGTGTTCATTCAACGCATCTCCACTGCAAGACTATAACAACAGAGCGAAGGCTGGAGCTTGCAGCTGTAACATGCAGCTGTTGATCAGACGCGCTGACCAGCAGCCGCCCCATCCAAGCTTTTGCAGGCAAACAGTGCTGCACCAATTGCAGCCTCCACCTGAACCCATTTGCAGAGCGGTTGGCATTGCTTGAATTGGATTAAAGACATAAACCCATTCAGAGTGTCAGAAGGCATACATAAAATTCATGCAGACACCAAAGCAGTTGCAACTGCCAATCATGCAGCCTTGTAACCGCTCCTGCACTGCACAGAGCTGAGCTTGGTTAACAGATAGCTTGACAAGTTGCATGAATCACACAGCCTGCCTTACCTGAGGAAAAATCACATTGGCTTGTGGCAGAGCTTGTTTCAGTGCTCTTTGACTCATTTCTGTATAAGCATAACCTGGCCTCATCAGACCCCCTGGATTCAACGTCAACAGCTGAGTCTCATAGTCACGTGACAGCCTGACGTAGATGGTTTTTTGTGAAAATGCAGCAAGAGGGTGACAGGTTAATTAGCAGTACAGATGCATTGTACACAGCAGGTCATGACATTATACTGTGTGTCGCAATGTGGTTTGAAATGCCCGGTGTATCAAAGACATCACATCTGAACTGTTCTTGGAGGTAACATGAGTGGAGGGAACCCCAGCAAATCAAAATCAAGCAGGCAAGAGCATGTTGCATGCCACCTGCAAGCACCAGCTGGAATGGTCGCAGCATGTTGAGCTGCTTGACCACTGCCTGAACAGTGGTCACCAGGTCTGAAATGCCTTCTTGCAAGATGTGGTGTGCCACCTGGTCACCATCCTGTGCACAGGCAACCACTGCGGGCGCCAGTGCAGCTATGCGAGCCCAGCCTGCCTCAGCATACACCCACCTGCTGAGAGACAGCGCCCCTGAGCTCTATTCCAGCAGTTGCACAAGAGGGACACCTTTTCTGTTCTGCCTCCAAGTGCATGACATACTCAGGTATGCAAATGAACCTCTTTGGCTGCACACTTTGTGACTATAAATCGCCTGCAAGATGTTGCAGGTTACACACATATTGTGCAAGATGATGAAGCCAGGTGTGGTAGATGACTTAAGACAGACATATTTGCCACATGGGTGTTGAAATTCGACCTGACCAGATCTGGCAGGCAGGTGACTCCATCACAGCGTCTGCACAGGTATGACAAAAGCTGTGTTGGGGGTCCTCGTCCATCACTGCCCTTTGCAGCTGCGCTGAGGCCCTTTTGCCCTGCAGTAGGTAGAGGGCAGACTCAGTAAGGCACAGCTTTGAGCGATACACCCAATTGCACGCCATACTCTGCTTTCAAGCTAATGCAGCGTGCGGCCACTTGGCTCTGCCAGTATTACATACATGCTAGTCAGTCAGAGCGGTGTAAGCAGTCGAGATGGACGATGGGACAGAGTTTGGCGCATACCCAAGTCATAGCCGCACCCTCCATCAAGAAAGGCCGGGCCGCACCCTGCAGCCCTGGCTGACAGTCCGTCTGGAACTGTTGCAAAAGCTATACTGCCTGCATGCAGCATTCAACTTTGGTGCATACAGCAGCATATATATTGTGTCTGCTGGCATTGTTTGCTACACAATGTTTGGCCAGACACACTGCTTCTGTAAACATGTAATGAGCACCACTTCAGACAAGGCAGCTGAAAATACAAGTGGTATCAGCAGCAGTGTCATTGTGAATGATGCAGTTCTGTTTTGCCAGGCAACCTCAGGCAACTTCTGAGGTTCACATATCACCTCTACATTGTGGCAAGCTGCCAAACAGGCATACAGCAGCTAACAGTGCAATGACAATATGAGGAGTCACCAGTGCCAGCTATGAGAACACAGCCCTCCAGGCGTCCTTCTGTGCCAGAGAGCAGCGCCGGCACTGCATCATTGTATACCAATATCAGGGTCTGCAGGCCAAGCAAACACCTTGTTACCATAAGCTAGTCTTGGTTGACAGCATGTCTTTCATATTTCTGTCTGTGAAACAGGGGCAAGAGGACAATAGCACAATTGTTGCTGAAGTCATCAATCTTTGGGCAATGTTCTGTGCTGTAGCAAGATTATACTACGCATCCTGAGGTGAGACACAGCTTACGCTCTCCTTCAGGGTGAGCTGTTTCTGCAGATACGCGCCATATGCATTGTATGACATACATCACGAAGACGTCTGGTGACAATCATACCTACATTGGGTGGAAACCAATCCTTGATGGCAGCGGTCAAGGCAGCTTGTGCTTCAGGAGAGTCCACACCAGCCATGCCAAGGCAGATGGCAGCAACAGCTTCCCAGGATTTGCCACAACCAGTAAGGGTCGCTGCAATTGCGCAGAAGACCAAGTTGATCACAGTGTCAGCAGTTGTGTGCATGCATGTATGTTGTCAAGACGTTGCAACATTTGCTCTGGAGCATGTCATATCTGGCAGACAGACTACCATGAGCGTGAAGGGTTGCAGTTGATCCTGACTGTAACACTTTGTTCTGGAAAGAGGACATGCTGTGCACAAAAGTTATCAGCAAGGATCCATACCCGATACTGCTTGTTTGAGCGTCTGTAAAGCCTCTTCCTTGCCTACACTGGACCTGTAGGTGCACCAATCAGCAGGCTCACCAGACAAGTTGTCAATGTCACATGTACATATTTCTGCACTCACTTCTACTGGGGCACACTGTGCAGCTCTGCTAGCATACAGAAATGCTATCAATCACGTTACATCTTTGACAGCTCCAACACACAGTCAGATCAGTATGAAAAGCAAATTTGTTACAAGGCAATTCTACTGGTCGGCTGGTTAGTGCGTACCAGTTGCTGGGGCCAGCACTTGCTTGATTCAAGTGCTGTTGTGTCGACAGCAGCACTGCCGCGCAGGCAGTCTTTGTTGCACCGCCGTCTACACCAAGCACAATAAGGCTGTCTTCAGACATCTGCATGTACAACCTCGGCTCAACATGTGAGCAGCACTGTGCAGGCACGGCCCAATAGAAGTAGTGCTTAATTTTAAATATCTTCAGGATGATATGACCACAGCATATATGCGATAGGACTTCAGAGGCAGGACTCATTTTACTTGCTGTAGAAAAGCAATATCTCATGCAAGAGGTGAACAGCAGCATGCTCAGCAGACACTACCCACAGAACATGCATCGTGATTGCAGCAAACCCGGCAGCCTCAGTGCTTGATCGATGTCCAGTGTTGAAGAGATAAACATATATGCGGCGCTCACAAGTTCACAGGACGAAAAAATGTGTGTATTGTCTTTGAAACCCAAGACAAAGTCTGCTTGCCGGTGTGAAGAGTTAGGTGATCACTCTGGGAACTGCACGCTCTCAGTGGACGACAGGACCTATACTCGCTCGCTTATGAAAGCGCCTCAAAGGGAGCATACACAGAACCGCCGACTCCAATACAGACCAAAGCAACCAGGAGAATAAGACTGGCGCTATGTGCAAGATCTCGGCCTGTCAAAAAAATTGAAGGGGTCCACGAGGACGCCGACTCGAAGCAGTAGCATGGACAGTATTGTTGAGGTGTTCCTACATATACTGCAACACGGACCGCACAGAGAACAGAGAGACGCAGCTCTTCTTGATATCAAGTTGCCAAGTTGACTAGGTCAACCTCGTGACCTGCGATTGGCGATGCGCAGCGTACAGCTGGCCGGGTAATATGACTGTGTTTCAGCTGGATTTCTGCAATGCATCCGTGCCATCTTCTGCTGTTCTCACGGCAGTGTAGGTCATGTTGCAGGCTGCAAGTCCCACCGATCAGTTGCGAACTAGCTCGGCAACATCGCAGCGAAAGCCGCTAGTAGTCTTGCTGCATGGGTTGGCGCGGGGCAGAATGCTTGAAAGGCTCAGAAGGTTGTTCTTGGTCTGGTTGTTTGTCACTGACTGGGCTTGAGACTGTGTGCATGGCCCTCTGAGTCACGGATCACAAAAACTTTCTTACCAGGACATCTGTGGCTTCAGGCGAATACAAGAGGACACTGGCTTGACAGCTGTCAGCTTGCAATATCCAAGCACCAGGCAGCCTATCAACAAGCTGGCTGCAGGAGTTGCTGAAGAGGTGAAAGACCTAGTTCTGCAAGGCGGTCATGAGGGCGTGTGGGCAGTGACACATTCTCTTGGTGGCATTGTTCAGCGGCACATCATGGGACTGCCTGATCAAGGTACTGCCTGTATATTGAGTCTGCTTATGAATGTGCAGCTTCATGTTGCTGGCTGATGCATGTGAGCACATTCAGCAAACAATGCATCCATGGTCTGATTGTGCACTCACTAGGTTGTCGACCTGTATGTTGGCAGGTGGTATCAGCTGGAAGGGTATTGTGATGATTGCACCTCCCAATCAGGGCAGCACAGTAGCACATCAACTCAGCGGCCTCCCTGGCATAGGCAAGCTCTTCCAGTACGCTTAGCTTAGCCTTTGTGCATACAGCAGGCCATGCTGGCTGCTTGCTAAGCAATATCCTTCGCATGTTAAGTGTCACCAGGCAACATCTGTGTGTGCTCTGCATGGCATTGCATCTCTTCCATTGTGACACATCTGTACCCCCCGCACATCTGTAAATTGACTTGTTGCCATATAGAGTCCTCTATGGAAGTGCTGGTGTTGAGCTAGGCGCAGAAATGGCCACAGGCAATGTGTGGCCAGATCCACCCCAGCCCTGTGGCATCATTGCTGGAACCCAGTCTCTGTCACTGGCAAACCCCACATCTTGGCTTACAAGTGTATTTAGGATGATACCAGGTATGCCGCTCTGGACTCTGTGTAGCGACCATAGCAGCCATGTACAATCAGACACGCCTCGGCTTCTGAAGATGCTTTTTTTTGTCACTGCTGTGTGCAAGATGAATAGCCTAGAACAATTTGACAGCAAGCAAGCATGACATCTGCATTATATCTCTTTGAAGAGCTTCATTCCTCAAGCGCCTGAAGCTGATGTTGGGGACCACCTGTTGACATTCTGTGACACTCTGGTGCTCAGGACCCAACGATGGCACAGTGGCAGTTGAGGAGACAAAGCTCACATCTGGGCTGAAAGTGGACACCAGAGTGTTGCATCTGCCTCACACCACCATCGCATCATCCCCTCTAGTAGCAACTTTAGTGATACAGTTCTTGCAACATGGCACCTTTCTTGAAGAAAGCACTGCAGACATTTGAGCAGCCTGTGCAGTATAATTGCCCACTTGACGCTGGGGTCAAATGTTGGCAAGCGTGGAGAAAATAGGCTGACTGGCACAAGTTCGAACCAAAGGCCTATGACAGCTGGTTTTTGCTGGTTTGGGCACAGGTGTCTTAAGTATCTTGCGCTGAGTACTTATTGCTTGTTTACTTGAGTGTCGGCTTCTGTCACTTTGGCAAGCATTACAACACCATAGCTGACAATGACTTTGCCTCACGACTGCGTTGATGACAGGCGGGCCTGTATATGCAAGCAGTGACTAGATCAAACATGCATGAAGGCTTCATGATGAAGCTGTCTGGGGAAGAAAAAAGGATGTCGTTTGAAATATCACTGCTTGCCTTGCAAATTGCAGGCATAGGTGCCTTTGCCAATTGGATTTCATAGTCGATCAACAGGATCACTCTGCTGTTGTGCCCTTCAGACCTGCAGCTGCCTCTTCTTGTCGTGTTTTTCTTGTGCATTCACAGCTGCAGATGCAGCTAATTGCTGTGCACAGTGCACCAAGGGATCAGCAGACTTCTGAAGGTTTTTAAGTTCAATCTCGGCGGCCGGATTGAAATTGGAGAGGGAGATTCATCTTGCTGACAGATGACTGTGTGAGATGGTCTGGTGACGTGCAAACAGTTCTCCTGATCAAAGCTGCTGGCTATTTGACTCTGTTGAGTTGTCTTACGTGCCACTAACTTTGCACAAATGGTTCGTTTGCTTTATCAATCCCGCAGTGAAATGAATAGGGATGGTCCTGCTTTGATATTAGTCATGGCATATCTGGCTATGGTTTATCACTGCGCAATTGCGCGCTTGACATGCCAGCACACAAGCATTGACACTGGTACACCTGAGTATATGCCAGAACTGCTTCTAATGCCATTGGATTCCCCTGTTGCAGTAGAGTTGTAGAACAACAATAAAGAACCTGAATTCTTAACTTCAGGCCTGTTGTCAAGATCATCAAACCTTGGAAGCTGTGTTAAAATTCAGCAGCACATTATAGTCCCTAGGCCTGCTATCGTGTGCTTGTAATATCGATGGACAGCTGGCCTCAGGGCAGTACAGAACTTCAATTCAACGTCGTCTGCAAATAATCAGCAAACATCCGCTTGGCATCTTGTGCGCTTTGCACCCTGTTGTTGTGGATTTGAGTGGCCAGCTTGAGGAATGCCCGCTTATGTCTACGCAGCTCTGGCATGGTCACCTGCTCTTGCAGCACCAGTGGATCAATGCCAGGTCCTAAGGACACGCGTCCTGCAGGGCCCCCAGCAGCTGCAGTCTGTGCATCAGTAATGGCACTGATCACCTCCTGAGCAGCTTTGTCAACTTCATGTAAGAGGTTGGTTGCTGACAGAGATGGATTACTAGTTGCGCTTGTTGGCACTAATTCACTGCTGACCGAGGCAGCATGTGCATTGCCTTTCACCTCTGAGGTGCCTGTCACAGCTAAAACAGTTTCTTGTAGTTGCGTGCTGAAGTCCTCTGATGCTGGATGAATGGTATATAATGGTTTGTCCCATCTGTTGCGAGCGTCTGGTCTTTCAAATCTACTTGTGAGGTCATCAAAAACAGCCTGGCTGTATGCTGCTGCAGGATCCCTGGCTAGATTCCATTTTTGTGCTGTTTCAATGGACACATCACAGTGCACAACACAGTACCGGGTGCCTGCAGCCCTTGCTAAGCACCATAACTCATACCTGCACCAGCAAGCCAAGAAACACATGAACTGAGTGTGCAACTTTGCCACATGCTGTGCACGTGGCAAGTTGCAAACCTGTGCATGCTCATAGGGACTGCACGCATTACCTGTAGCCTTTGATTGCATTAATAGAGTCAAGGATGACGGTGGTGTGCTTTGAGAGAGACCTGTCTGCAGTTGCCTTGAGACCTCCTCTGAGCCTTTTCTCGCTGGTAGAGTCTGCAAAATTTGACAATAAGACATTGACAACGCAACATGGTATGCCTGCACTGTTAGAATGCAACGTTTCAGCTCGTGCACCTTTATACGCCACGTTTCGTTCCTGGTGTAAAGTGTCCTCACTGATCAGAATAACTTTGTGGCCCTGCGAACGTAAATGCTGATCGATGGCGGAGGCGACAGTGGATTTCGCAGAGCTGGGCTGACCGCAGAGGACGATTAAGGGCATGATGCAGCCAGGCTGTTGACCATCCTAAGGGCAAGAAACGCATGTATTGACCTGCAAATTCGGAAAACAAGGGCGGCTTGGCGGCAAGCCCTATGGCCCAGTGGCTTCCATCACGGCTCCTCCTATAATATCAGTATGCTTGCTTGCTTTCCTTGCCCCTTACCAACTTGACATCGTGCTTAGCTGCTGAGCAGTCTTGAAACCAGGCCAGCCGTTGCCGGCTGAGATTGGGGCCTGTCCGCAGGTGTTGTACGCCGAACTCGACGTCTGTGTGCATGCTTGCAACTTTTGGCCAAAGCCCAGTACAACTGGCTTGATGAAGCTAGGTTTTGAGTGAGACATGCCTGTCGAGAGCGGCAAGCTCAAGCTTAATCTCAAAGGAGGTACACCCTGGATAGAGAAGAAAAAGAAGAAGAAAAAGATCAAGGCTCCTGAAGCTGACGCTGAACCAGCTACAGAAGAGGTTCCAGCTGAGGCAGCTCGAGCGGGCCCGACGACCACAAGTAGGCTTTTGTCAGAACGGGCTGTGACCATCACAATGACGCAGAGCTTGTCTGCAAATCTGTGCAATTTGCAGCATTGTTGTCCTACACCTTGTATTGTTCTGACAAGCTTGTGGGCATTAGCAGTGTACATATTCAGCTTTTCATACTTCAAGTGGTTGCCTGTGCAGCTGGTGGAAAGTTGGACCCCACTGCTGTGTCAGTACAGAGCGGCAAAACCTATGAGCAGGAGTTTGCGCCCGAAATTGAACGAGCACAGGTGTGGCATTTGTGGATTCCCTCTTAAGCGCCTCCAAGCACATGTGTATTGCTGTCCACAATGATCAAACAGTGTTTCCACTGCTGTGCAGACCGGGAAATCAAAGACAACCCCATGGGGCTCAGGCTACCGCCCTGCTCCGTCTTTGCTACATGGTATGGCATCATCCTGCTGTTGCACAATGTGCTGCTTGCAAACCCAGCTACTGCACTGTCATCAGTATAAGTGCAACAGACATGCAAGCCAAGTGCATCATCAGTGTGAGTACTCAGAGCTTATGTGCATGCAGGGTATAAGAGAGTAGTGACTGGTGAGAATGCATCTGAGAGGCTAGACATGCGTGCTGCAGTCAAAGCAGACAAGTTCTGCAAATAATTAACTCGATCACACCAAAGAAGGCATGGTTTTCAATGTATTCCAGCAAGCAGGAATGGACTCATGACTCTAACAGACAACGTGTGATGGCGCAATGATCAGCCGGCAGGCACAACATTGACATGCATATTTGGACTATTGGCTTTAGTCAAAGCAGTAGCCCAGTCTTGCAAAGAGGCCATGGCATTGCCACCTCGCCAGGCATGCGTGTACACAGCAGCAGAATTCACCATGCCTGCACTCAGCCAACTCAATAGGTCATCAACTACTCGGCACAGATATTTTTGACTAAGGGAAACACAGAATGACAAAAGGCATTGTAAGCATCCTAAGCAGCTGCAGAGCAAGCAGCTCAAGTTTTGTAGCACCAGGTCAGCAAGTCAAACCAAGGCTATGCCATCATAGGTTGTGGAGTCAGATCTCACCTGAAGCCTCAAAGCATGCATGCGCCAAGTCTTGATTGTTGGCTAACATGGCAGCAAGGGCAGGCACTGCTGGATTGACTGCAATGTTTGCATCTGTTGTCAGCCTTTGAGCAAAGGAAGTGATGTCTTCCTTCAAGTCCAGGTGAGCGCAGTGCACCAGCACTTCAGACAGGTCTGCTGGTCGCAACACGCTGGACGCTTGCAAAAGTATCCTCAAAGCAGCCTCTGCAATTTCTGCAGCTCAGCATCACAAGCGTTTAGCAGAAATCTGCTGCTATGCCTGCTGCTCGCAAGCTTAGCATGATGCATGAGATGCAATGCATAGCAGCTAAGCATGCAGTCATGGTAAACATGGACAGTAATGAGCACAATAATGAGTATGCATCGGCATCTAGTGTATGCCAAGAACACGAGTGCGTGCCAAGAACACAAGTGCATGTGAAAAATCCTGACTTTACAACCTCAAAAAGCACAAATGCATAGCATTTGGTTGATGTTGCATAGGCTCATGAGTGCCCAAGGTGGTGCAGGGGCTTGCAGCTTGGCAATGAACAGTAAACCAGATGGCAAAACAAGCAGCATTCTTGCTAATTGCATGACACTGACCTCGCCTCCCAGCTGCTAAGGCGTTTGTGACCAGATCCAGCGTCTGTGGAGCAAGACCTGCCACTCGCTGAGCAGCAAAAGAACCCAGGGCAGACTTGGCCTTCAGCTGAGGCACGGAAGGGAGAGACAGAGGAGCCTGCTGGGCCTGTTGAGGGACCCCAGTGAGCTGCCCCAGCTCAGACAACGGCCTGGCAGATGCCACACTAGGCCCGCTTGGCTGCACATCAACCAGGCCAATCTATTGCACCTGTCAATGCCCCACACAAAAGCAAACACAGACACTCACAGCAAGTATGAACATGGCAGAGTGCAGTAATGCTGCCGCCTCTGAAGGTGCAGGTTCCTGGAGATTTGCAGGTCTGGCGCAATGGGATGACATAGCTAGCTGCATTGTTGACATGTACAGAAACAGCAGCTCAAGTTCCAGCTGCCTTCACACTGTTGGACAAGTAGCAACTCAGATGTACATTGACTCTGAACAGAATGGTATGCTGAGCAAGATGGACTTGTGTCAGCAGCAATACTTGCGACATGGAGTCTAGCGGGCCTGGTGCACTCTGCTAAGTGATGCAAGCTGACTGTTGCCAAGCAGCAAAGGAAAACAAGTGCAACAAGAGCATGCCCCTGTGGGTCATACTAGCTGCTAGTACTGCAGCAAAATATGCAAACAAGCAGTGTGTGCAGCCACAAAGACTACACCATTCTCAACACTCAAAGCACAACACGAGGTTGTCACCTGCAAGGGTGCAAAGGCTGCCAAGGGTGCATCCCAATCTACCCCTGACCCACCAAATGCAGGCGCCATGTTGCTCTCAGGCTGCTTCCTGCCTGTTGCAAGAATACAAAGCATGGGGACTGAGACTTTCAGACAGTGTAGACAATAATGTCACAGCACCACCAAGTGTTAGGGAAGATGAGGAGAGCATGCGCAAGTTGTGTGGCTGGACCAGTCTGCTGGTCTGTGTTCACCTCACTGAGGCATGAGCTACAGGCACACCAGAGAAGACTGCTTGGTGACTGCTTTGCAATCAGCATGAGTGGATCACAAGCTGCCAAGACAGTTAGGACTTGTGGCTGGACCAGCAGCAGATCAGTGGACACAAGCGAGCCATCTGCTAGACTGTTAATAAGGATAGCTAAGGCGCCAGCCAAGCTGGCCCTCTTAGCTGATCTGATTTTACTGCCACTGTACAGCATAGCTGAAAGCATGCAATGTTATGTTGCCAGCAGAACAGGCTGACCATTTGAGGCAGGCACAGGAGTGTCTCCTGCAAAGAGGTCCTCTGACAGTGGGCCTCCAGCCTTCAGGGACTCTAGGCCTGGGTTGGTTAATGTCATGGACTGCCCAGGCATCCACGCTGCAACAACAGTACTTTTTTCAGGTTATGTTGTTTGGCCGTTTCTGAGCTTACAGCAACAGCGCAACAAAGCAGCCGGTAGCCACCATTATGAGCAAAGCTCCCATTGCAAACGTTCGATCTGCACTTGTTGACAATGCCTTTACAGCTCGGCTGTATGTGCAAGCAAGGACCCAACAAGATTGCGGATTGCTGCAGACCTGCTGTGTGCAAGTGAAATGGCTTCAACAACAGGAGATTTGATTGCAACAAGGCTGCAGGTGTGCCCATGAGCAACTTTTGTGAGCATACAACCCAGCAGAGTGTGTAGTCAGGAGCAGCAGTCAGTCAGAAGGCAGCTGACTAGGGATTCAGCAACTCACGCTGCTGGCCTCTGTTACCAAAGCCTCCTTGCGCAGCCTCCAGGCCGTGGTCATGCCAGCGAGGAAACACATTCAGGGTGGCTCTGTCCTCTGCACCCCGCGCTAGAGCTTCCAAGCAGTTCAATGCCCGCCTGCATGCAAAACACGCCTGGATTCTCAGTACAATACAATACTCAATCTAATTTGAAAACTGCATTTGCTTATCCTGAGGTTGCCTTTGGGGTGAGCTCGTAGAGTAAGAGCTCGGTCTGAAAGCCAGCAAACTAAGTTCTCAGCATTCCAATGCTGTGCATGGCATTGGAAGTGATGTTGCTGCCACATTCTTAGATAGCAACCAACCATCATGAGGCACACACAATGTAAGCAAGTGCACACATTTCACTGAGGTGTTCAGCCATGTAATGGGGTGCAAAGTGTGCAGTGGGACACGCCTGTACTGGCCAATTCGCAGGGCCATGTCCATTTCACCCTTGAGGGTGAGGCCTGTCAGGTTGACAGCCTGAGCAGCACCGTCTGGTGCCATTGCTGCCATGAACCCTGCCAGCTCATCGTGATGCTGCCGCCACACGTCTGCATGCATTGCAAGACTTCAGCTCACATATGAAGGACTTGACAGGATACAAGCTTACATGCACTGTGTGTGCATTGGATATTGCAGTCCATTTACGTCTCTGTTGTGCATGACTGCATAGGCACATGTGGATATGCGCAAGTACCTCGCTCAGCAAGCATCCTTGCTGCCTGGCTGTCCCCTTGAGCTGAGAGGCAGCGTGCCTTCAAGCCAGGGTGGTTGACTGGCACCACAAAGGGCTGCCCATGTGAGTCCACCAGCCACAAGCTGCCCTCTCTGATTCCCACAACTACCAAGGGCCCTGATCATAAACAACATATGTTCACACTTCAACTGTGTCTAGCTGTGATTGAACAGACACATACCTCCATGGTGATACACCCAGGTGTTGAGGCAGCACCAACAAGCACCAACATGCAAGGCAGGTGACTTGAAGGTCACCTGCCTTGCATGAACACAAAAGTATCGGCTGCAATGGCAAAGGGGACAAGTGAACAAGATGCAGGGAGAAGGCAGATTGGCAAGACAGACCAAACAGATGGGACAATGAAGAAGAAGACAATGAGACAGAAGCAGGATATACAAGCGTCTGGAACACGTGCTGTTTGCAGACACTGCTGTTTCATCATCTCGGCACTTTGTAGTGTTGCATCAGCAGATCCTGCAGAGATGATGCAGATCATCTCCCTGTTGCAAATAGATATAAACGGGAGGCCATCGAAGTACAGTCAGTTTGCCCCTGAAAGCACAGGAGGTCTTGCTCATCGCGCTTTCACAGACAAAATCACTGTACTCTGCACGTCTTTCTGTTTGCACCATTCCAGTACAGGGAGGTGGTCTGCATCGTTTCTGCAGGATCCGTCTTGCCCCTGAGAATGTGCTGGAGCAGAGCAGTAGGTGACACAGGATGAGCGAGAGCAAGCCGAGACCTGCGCACTGAAGGGCCTCTGAAGGTAGAGCTGCAGTGGGCTGAGCTGCCGCTGTCAGCTCAGAGATGGTGCCGCCTTGCAGTGAAGCCAGCTTGATAACCTGCATCACACATACGACAGTATGCGCACAAGCCCTGTATGTTTAAACAAAACAGCCCAGGCCAGAGTACAGTCTGAGGAGCTGCTGGCTTCCGATCATGGCAGCGTCATGAAGCTAGCAAAGTAAATTGCACAACGAACCAAACCCAACAAACCGCGGACCTGAGGGTACTTGCAGCTGCGTGTCAAGCGTTTGACACAGAGACCATGTCAAGCTGTATGCAGAACGGCATGCCAGTGTTGCAAGAATGGTACATCTTGTTTGGTGATTGTTGAGAGACTCACATCAAGGAAGGGCTGGGAAGACTCTGGGTTGGCTGCCACAAAGATGCAGTGCAGAGCTGTGTGCGTGGCCACAAAGAGCTGATGGCGGGACCACACCCCAGACAAAGCCTCCTGCATTTGCAGAATGCCTCATCAGCATGCTGGATGGACAGCTGAATGATCAGTACTCAAGCATTCATACATGTTGGGATCTAATACATGTTCGCATCACATGGAGGAACTGACGCCCAGGATCTCTGCTGGCTCATACACTCAATAAGACACTGGACCAGAGATTGACATTGAGCCCCATGCAGATCGCTGCAAAAATGTGCTCGTTCCAATGTGAGCAAGCCTTTGCACATGGCAAACCCATCGCAAAATTGCATCCTGTTCATGCTATGTGCCAAAGCAAAGCCATGACAGGTTACACCTGTATGGAGAGGGAGGCCATGGCTTTGAAGGTAGGCCGCGCACGGTACAGCACCAGGCTGTCAGAATAGGCCAAGGCAGCCACAGTGACATCCGGGTCCCACTGAACCCATTTGGGCTCCACCATGGGAGGCCCCACTGGCCTGAACTGCTGCCATGAATAGAACTGCATTGCATGACCGCTTCTTGAGCCTGCATGCACATGTGAACTATCATGAAATTGAAATTTGCATGCATCCACAATAGCACAGTGCAGCGGCTGTGATCAAGTGTGACAAGATATGGCTGACAGACATGCACAGCAAGTCATCTGGCATGAATGCGTATGTTCTTTGCCACACAGCAAGCCAAAGAGTAGCATCATTGTTCATGCCAAAAACAGCCTCATATTACCATGAACAGGTGTGCATTGACTAGTGCTGCACCTGACTTGATGTGCCTGCCAACAGCAATGCCCAGCAGGGCTCCACCGTGCAGCCCTGTCGGGCGCTGCCCTGCCAGGTCAACCTGTGAGCACTCCAAGCTGATGGAAGCCCCAGTCTCGTTTACGCTGTATACCTTGACTGTCACGCTGGCAGCAGCATCTGCCTCAGCAGCTCGCTGAGCAGCTTGGATGGCAGCTTCCTGCTCCTTCACCTTGCTCTTCTTTTTGCTCGTCACTCGCTGGTCAATCTGTACTGCCTGTAAGCATCAACATCAGCACAATGGATAACACAAGTCCACTCCACAGCAAGGAAGCTGACGTGGCAACTCAGCATGCATTACAACTGCCGGTAGACTACAGTTTAATTTCAGACCTCTGCTGTCATCCCTGACCTCGCGTTCGTGTCCACTTCAGGGTACAATAATGCCAAACCATTGAAAGCCCTTACAAAGGCCAGCCACATGCAATGTCACCTAAACACTAGCCAAAATGATGCAAAAGCCTTGACTTGATGATCAAGACCCTTTGAGCAGTGTTTGGCCTTATCAGTCCTACAAAGCAGATCCCAAGCTTTGAAACACAACACAGGAGTGGTGTGCTCAGCCTTGGCCAGCCTCACCCTTCATGGCAACTCACAATGCCTGAGTCAGTAAAGCTACATGCGCACAGCAAAGCACGCACTTGCATAGACTGCACAGAATTGCCACCACCATGCAACTCAGGTGTTCAAGCTGTTTCGTCTGAAGGCAAAAGAAACAAACCCGGTGCAAAATTGTCTTCAAGTAAAGAGAATAAGGGCAAAAGTAATAAGTATCTTTACCCTAGGTTGATGCAGAACAGCATAGGTGGAGGAGGCTCCAGCCCAGGCCACTGATGTGCCACTTTCTTCATCCACCTTGTGCCAATCATCTGACCCCCCCTGGGCATACACAGCATAGCGGCGGGCCTCTGGCCATACTATGCTACAGCACCGCCCATTGCTGCTCATGCGCAGCACTGCCGCACCTTCAGACACCAGGCAACTATTCAGGCTGCAGCCAGCATTGCCATGCAACCAGCACATGGCTGATGTGTGGTGTGGAGATGAGCCATGTGACACGTGCTGCCATTGGCAACCAGAGCACGCATGCGGGTGAGGCCCTCAACCTGTAGGCTCACAGACTGATGCTGCTGATACAGCACAGCTCGTTCAGGGCTGGCAAGCAGACACTCCTTTCTGGCAGGAGTGCAAGATGGGTTGAGCTGACGGCAGGATTGCTGTGTGACTGACCTGAGAAGTTGAGCTTTGCAATGCTTTTCTTGGCTTTGAGGTCTGTGGTCAGCTCCCGCCCTGTCCCCTTGGCATCTTGCCGCCATCCAGTCCTGTTGCCAAAGTCAGTATTTCAAACTCCATGTGTACTTAGAGGTCTAGCAGCACATTGCAAGTTGAGCAGATACATAGACTGCTGCATGGCAAAGCTGCTGCAAGAATTGAGAAGCCAATTGCTGTTGTGGGGCCCACCATCGTAGGCTTGCACACAACACAGCATGACTCACAGCAACCTGTGACCAGAAGTTTTGCTCCAGCTAGACTTGCAAGCGCTTTGACATGGAGCTGTGTGCACCATGGACGTCAGGTAGGCTGACAAATGCATGCATGCAGGCAGTAGTCCTGCTTGAACTGCAGAATTGCGTGAATACTTGTACTGTATGTTCCAGAGCTGCCCAGCATGGACCATCAGGTAGGAAGCTCCCTTGAAGCCAGTGTCAAAGGCCGGTCCCATCTCAGAAATGGCACTGTCCAGTGGGCTGTCCAGGTCAGCCGGTGTGGCCAGCAGCAGCGGCACAGGCTGGATGGCTGGCAGCTGATAAGCATCAAAAGACAGAATTGCACACCCTGCGCCAGTTGTCCGTGCAAACTTGATGAGTGTCCAGCATAAGTGCGCTCTTGCATGGATCAAGAAAAGAGTCTGCTGCCTTTTGGTGCAAAAGACTTGCGCTGATGCAATGGTTGAGGAGACAATATTGCCCCACAGTTGTCAAAGAAGGTTTGGCCATTGGTCTGACTGACTGCTGCCTGCCTTGGTCAATGTGTGAACTAGTTGCCAACATGGATCCAGCTTACCTAGCTTTGGCTGGCGCAAAGCAAACAGTCAATCAATCAATTGATCCAGCCAGATGCAAGTCGTCACCTGCATTGGCTGCTACAGCAATCAGGTGGGGCTGCAGAGGGTGGCATGCAATCTGGTACACCTTGGGCACCTTCTTCTGTCCATTGGGCAACAGAGACTCCAACGAGATGAGCTGCTCAACCCTGCCATTGTTGGGGTACCTGTGCAAGACGGGCTTGTGTGCATAGATCACAGCTGAGCAAATGGACACGTCGGCAGAAGCTTTGCTTGCTTTCATGCTGTCTACAGGCACATTCACACATTTCATTTGTTTGCATGATCCCAGGATGACATGCGACAAGGTTCTGTGATGCATTTGAGAGGACAAGCAGCTATTGCTGTGCTTTCATATGAGCATATATACATTGACAGGCAGAGTTTACCTGGCCTGAGGACACAGAGATGATATAGATTTGGCCAGTGCCAGTTCCAACAGCAATCACTGGTGTCATGACCAGCTGATTGGGGTTGTTTGCAATGCCGCTGCCTGCACAGCCACACGGCCACCATCAGAATTATTTCCTACTGGCATGCAGGCAGGGCTGCTCCACAAACATTCAACATTTTTGGTCCCGGCATCATCTGTGGCATATCCTTGCGCAGTCATGTGCCAAGTGTTGTCATACTGAATAGGTGCAGCACCCTATCTGTGGAGTCTCAGCTGCAAGGGCAAAAGACTCAGGTGGCTACGTCATGTTTTCTGGATGCCTAACGATAGACTGCCTAAGAAGCTTTTGTTTGGTGAAGTCAAGGGGCTTCGCCCACCTGGCCGCCCTAGGTCTAGTTTCAATGATGTTGCATTACGTGATTGTTAAATCTGTCAAATTAGTAGGCCTTACAGGGATGCACAAGACAGGCTGCTCTGGAGAGACAAGACTTCTCCTGCATGTACCTAGCTCATCATGAGCTGGAAAGCGTTTCTATTATTATTATTATTATTATCAGGTGTCACACGGCTGCTTGTAGTTAAGCGCAATCTTGTGGAATATTGGGCTCAAGCAGATGACATGTGTGTATGAACCCGCAAGTGGAGTCACTGATGTGGCTGTGTCCACCTCTTAACCACAACATGTCACACAGCAGGGAAAAGTAGGCACTTGTGCATACATGCAGATGAATGAGACTCGAGGCCTCACCTAGTAGACCAGGATTATTGATGTACAAGAAGGCCACGCTGGTGGGTGCCTTGTTGTCCAGTGCAGTTCTGGCAACTTCCCTGCTCAGGTTGGAGCTGAGGTCATGCATGAGAAGCTTAGTGTCACATGCCACCACAAGCCACCTGTGGCTATGCAGGCCTCTGATCTTGCCTGCAGACATGGCAATTGCATACAGCATATATCGCAGAGCACAAAATGAGAGTTCAGCAACAACCGGTGTGCCTATGGTGGGGTGACGCTATTCTGAATGTTTACATGCATGCATGTGTTGCAGTATGCATGGAGTGTTCACAGCAGGTACATCATGCATAATGTCACAGGCTCAGGCATTGCTGTAGCCAGCAGAAGGGGTGTTGCTGATTACCGAGATGGGGTGTCAGATCAGTGTGAGCTTTGTGCTGCATGGTCTGCTGCTGTGTCAGCTGCCAAAAGCACGTGTCAGTGTCAAGGAACTTGATATCCTTGATTGCTCCAGCAGCTGCTGACTTTGCTACTGTCAGAGTTCCTGATATCTGAGGACCATAAAATTGAGAGTCCTTCTCGGCTAGCCTCTGAATAAGGGCATCTTGCATGCCCAGCGTGTCCCCTCCCTCCAGCTGAGCTTCATACACAACCTGAAAACAAAGACGTCAGGCAGCGGCGCACTTAAGCAAACTGTTTGCATTTCGAGCTGAGGCAGGAGGTGCATGCCTGCTCTGTGGACCAGTTCCACACTGTCACGGTGCCAGCTTTGTCTGCCATCGCAAGCCATGGCTGCACTGGATGAAACTCAACCAGGTGCACCTACAGACATACGATTACTGCCATTAGAATCAAACAGGCGTCCGACAAGTCTAGCAGCTTAGCGCTGCGCGCAGTTGACCTTATTATTGCTAGCTTTGAAAGCTTTGAAATCCAGAGAGGAGCTCATCGCTGATCAAAAGTCAACTGCAGGTCAATTTGTCTGTGGAAGCGATCAGCTTGAAGATTGCAGGATCAGTTTATTGCGATGCTTTAACAACTGCTTTTAAGAATCGTGACAAGCCACTCGAGACAGGCCGCTGCTCGCAGCAGCGTATTGAGTCTGTGGCGCAACGGGTGACAAATTGCGACAACATACCTGCTGTTGTCATGACTAAGCCATGCATCTGTTGACTGCATAGCTATGCATGGACCAGGCTATAAATTTGCGCGTCATCACGCCCGCACGGCTCAGATGCACTCCAAATTTTGCCTTGGGCACTACCGTGAAGGATACAGGAACCGCTTGGGCTTGCCGTGACAAACGAAAATTTTGCTTATTTGCCATGGCAAGCCCAGGTGCACAAGTGTTGCAAAATATGTCTGCATGGCTTTTGTCTTGGACTTGCTTGCGCGTCTACTCCTACTAAGCAGGCCTTGCATTTGCCTAAAACCTCAGCTTTGAGTACTGGCTGTGCCCGACGAAGCAAAATTTGCAGGCAAGAGCGCAAATTTGCAGTCATGTACGCACACAACTCATGCACTGACAGCCAATCCTGCCCGTAGTTGACTCGTTGTCCAGAATGATGAGACTTGTAAAATGTCTAGTGGTCATGCCAAAAAGTGATGCTGTAGCACTAACATATTCGCATGCACAACATGCGTACTGCCAGAAAAGACTCAGGTATACCTACGTAAATTCTTGTGAGAAACATGAAGTGCTGCAAGATACATCCAACATAACAGCAGCAACAACCTACTGCCAAATGCTGCAGCCTCAGACTGATTCACAACATCAAGCAGATATTAAAAAGATCAACAAGCAGATGCCAGGAAGATCAACAAGCACAACTGAGATGCAGCGGGGACCAAAAAAATACAGATGTTCAAAACAACCCTGTTGAATGACACGCTGGCTGTAGGGACCCACCCTTGTGTGACCACATGCAAAATGTTGTGTGTTGTGTCACTACTCTTCTGGCCATGTAACTTCATCCTCGATTGTGGCCGAGTTGCTCCTCTTGGCAACAGCAACAGGCTCAATACGCGCAGCTTTGACAATTCGCGCAATCTCTTCTGGTGACTGGGAGCTCACACTGCCTAGCTTCTTAGGTGAGGCCTGAGCAGCCATGACCCACTTGTGTTGCTGTATCTCTGCAAGTGTGGCACGCTGTTTGGGGTCTGGCTTCAAGATCTTCTTGATCAGATCTCGCGCCGCTGCATGCACCTGAGCTCCTGGTGGGTAGTGCACGCGACCGCTGTTTATATCCTTCAGCATTTTGCTTGTCAGCTTGCCGCTATCTTGGAATGGAAATGCGCCCGTCAGCATCAGAAAGAGGATAACACCACATGCCCACACATCCATTGCTTGCCCATCATAGCTTTTAGAGTCCCTGGACATGAGGACCTCAGGAGGGATGTATGCCGGCGTACCCACATGACTCTTTGGCTGTGAGTCAAGGATCTCTGACTTTGAGTAGCCAAAGCCTGTGATCTTCAGGATGGGGCTGTATATGCTACCGTCCAGCAGCAAATGCTCCATTCTGAGATCTCTGTGAACCACACCCTCCTTATGACAGTACTCCACTCCGTCAATAAGTTGCTGGAAGAACCTGCAACACAGTGACTGTCTAAGCAAGCTCTGACAAAATTTGCGCAAAGGACTCAGCAGTTGACATGATATTCAACCTAGCAGAGTCTGCAGTGAGAGCCCACACACCAACAACAAGGTGTATCAGGTCTTGTGCAAAAAGGCGGTATCTGCAAAGCTAGCGGCGGCAGACAATCCCACAAGAATTGGCAGCATGGGCAGCATGAGCACTGCACAAGCTATATGTGAGCACAATCACCTGCGGGCGTCTGTTTCTGAGAGCTTGCCTTGCCTCTTCAGCATGGCAGATAGATGACCTTGCGACGCATATTCCATGACAATGGCCAGATAGGTTTCATCATAAAATACTTCTTTGAACCTAAAACAGAGATCCACAAATCATTATTGAATTCTGGTCAAGGCTGCACAGTGTGCAACAAACAAGAAACCCTCACACCAGCAGAGCAGGCCAAAACACATGGATGCGGCCCAACTAGCAGGTGATCAGCGCACACTGTGCCCTTGCAAGCAAAGACCAAGGTGTGTCGCTGCATGCATAACGAGCCATGGTGTACACAGTCTGGCAGCAAACACACACCTGATGATATTGGGGTGCAACAGTTTTCGATGATTCACAAGCTCCCTTTCAGTATTCACACTGAGGCCTACACCAGCCTGCACAAGCAGGGACACTGTCTGCTTCTGAGGGTACTGTCGTACACTTGAGCCTGTATCATACTGCAACAGGCCAGACGAAGCATGCAGCTGTGCTGCCGCTTGTTGCCTGCTGCACCTGAGCTGCTTGTGAAACTTGAAGCCCCTACCTGTCGAGCTATGTACTTCACAGCAACCAATTCTTGTGTACGTCTGTTACGCATTAACTTGATCTCGCCTTTCCGGCCTGACCCCAGCTCACCCACCCACTCGTACTTCGGGAGGTGAGTGCCACCATCGTTTTTGTTTCCCCCTTCACTAGAGCTTGCGCACCCCATGCACAGGAGCACTTGAACAGGCTGACCAACTGGAGAAGTGGGGTCACACGCAGCCTTTTGAGTCGTATGAGATGGAACTTGCAAGGCAAATTCTGGCGTTGTTCGCTGAGCACAGGCTTGGGACGTCAACGTTGGGGGTGATCGCTAGTGCCTGTCAGATCTGCATACTACGCAAACTTTGCAGCTGTGTTCATTGCTCCGCTGAGTACAAGCCAAAACTTCCGCCAGTCGAAAGGGCCAGGCTATGCCTTCTGGCTAGCTAAAAAGGCCGCTGCGACAATTTTAACGGGTGACGAGCTTGTAATTCTGCTCAGTTTGGTATGACGCTACGGACTCAACAAGAGATTTTTTTTTAACACTGCGTACCGGATGTCTTGCGCGTTCCGCAATCGTGCGTGCTCGTACTGTGAAAGCGGTCGGAGTCAATCGTAGCTGAGCCTTGCCTATAGCGCTGCTTCTTCTTCGGCATGGACAGCTGGGGCAACAGGCCATGTGTCACACCATGAACGATTTGAAATCTGAAATCTGATCGCCTATGCATTCGACCGCTTGGCAGGCCATGCTGCTAGCGACCTTTTCGAGGGACAGGAATCAAGATTGGGCACGATGTTGGAGCTGTGCGAAAACGAATTTGAACATGTTTGAAGATCCTGAACGCCTTCAAGGCGTCCTGCTTGAAAGCTCACCCGGTTGCCACGTTGAGCTGGTGCATATGACAGTGGGGCTGCCACTGTTCACATCAAACTCAAGTGAGCTCGAGCTGATTGCACACAGTTGGAATTATGCTTACATTGCTCTGTGTTTCTCAAACACATTTGGGCCCTTATCACAAAACGGCCAAAAGACCCCAAGAAAAGACATGAATGGCAAGTCAACCATAGACACAGACATCAGATGCAGAACCATGTCCCAAGATACGCTGATTTGCTAGGCCTTATGAAAATGCATGGTGAATCAAAGCACACAGCGCGCTCTCAAGCAGCAACATATACGTTGTGGGCTACGTTGCTGTGCATCTCGGAGATACGTTTACAGTGACTTTGAGTGAAGGTGCTGACAGATCCAGTGCAGCCAGAATGCAGTGAAAGTGACTGACAGCAGCATACAAGGGTATGTTTGCCCACGTCTCGTACCTGTCACAGACCCTCCTGTAGTGCACGCAGATCAGCTTCACTCCGCCGATAGACAAGCTTGACGCAGCATGTACCAGGAGAATCTGCGCTGTGAATGTGGCAGCCTGTGGGTGCTCAAACTGCACAGCCCTGGGCGTGGTTCAGAGCCAGGATCACATTACATCAAGGAATGCATTACATGATTTTAAAACCCTAAAAAAACATTTTAACCATTCATCTGCAGAAACAACATTTGAAAGAAACATTTTTTGGCGGTTTTATTTTCACTGGTATGAGTCCTTATCTCATGACAGGGGGACAAAGACAAGCACAGACTGCTTTCAAGCATAACCCATAATGATTGCCAGCCTTGCCACAGATCAGAGGTGATTCAGCACAAAGCACAAATTCAATGACTTGCATAGGCTCAGCAGTGCTGAATCCTTTGAGTTCCACTGAAGCAGCATGGGTCTGACAGTCAATCAGGGGGCACAAACATGCACCAGCAAAAAGCACAACTAGCTGACAATTCGTATGGTTCTTGTTCTGGATGCAGCAAAGGGTTCTAATGCCCACAACAATTGCAGTTACACACTGCTCTGTCAACTGCAATATGAGCCACGCATCAAACAGTGCCTGAGCTCTTGACTATTGAACTGTTATGCCCATCCATGGATACATGCTTGACAGCAACACACTGCAGTGTATATTGAAGCCAGGAGTTGTAAGCTCACTCTGCTGCTGCCTGCAGGTTTGTGCCAAGTGTCAGGTGCAGGGCCACACCAAGGCAGTGACAGCCTTGCTGCCCCTGTCCAACCCGCGACCCGGAGGGGGTGACATGCTCATTTCAGCATCCCTAGATGGCAACCTGCTGGTGTGGGATCCTTCAACTATGCTGCCAAGGGGCCCTGAGAAGGAGATCACCTCCAAGCTGACCATCAAAGCTCATGCCGATGGCGTGCTGTCCATGGCCTTTTTCCAGGCTGCCATTGAGACGCCTGATGCCCAGCCTCTGCACCTCTGCACCACAGGTTGCCTGCTTCTTGCCCTTCACAGCGGGCTCACTTACACGGCAGCATTCTGTTTGAACAGCTGGTGCACAGCCTTTGCACTTCAAGATCGTCACAAGACAAGAGACGTCCGTGAGCGGGGACATCAAGCCAGCCTGATATATATTCAAAAGCAACAACATGGCACATGTCACCTTGATGGCACTTGATTCCGATGGGGCTTTGCAGGCGGTGACAACAAGACCAGTGTGTGGGATGTTGCCACCTGGAAGGAGGTGCCCACAGGGCGGGGCAAGCCCTTTGCCAAGCACCCTGTCACCTCTGTGGTGTACAGCAGCCGAGCCGGCACCAGCAGCCTAGCCACACCCACTCTGCTGCTGTCCTCAGATGAGGGACCTGCAGTCTGGGGAATGTGAGAATGCCTGCCGTGCTTGACTAGTCTGCAGACTTCTTGCAGCAGCGGCGGCTGTATCAGGCTGCTGCCACAGAGTGCAGCATACACCTGACACGAGACGAATTGCTGCAACTTCCCAATGACACCTGCTGCAATGCTTGTCCATGTTGTCAAGAAGAAACTTGAATTCAGCATGTATCCATAGCAGTGTATATGATTTGGCTTGGCAATGGCAGATCAGCGCAAAGTAGCCCGTCTACTATAAGCAGGCCTAGGCAATGCCTGCGTGACTGCTCTGACTGCTAACAGAGCATGTAAGTCTTCTCCTCTGTCTGGGAAGCAACCAAAGGTGTGATCTCCTTACCATAGCCTGCATTCAGTAGTGCCAGACACTTATGATGCTGTGTGGCATGATCGGTTTACGATAGCCAGCATTCAGTAATGCCAGACACTTATCATGCTGTGTGGCATGATTGGCCTTCAGCTGACAGACTGCTTTGCTGATGCATCACGATAGAATGTGATTAGCATTAATGATATTGCGATACACCGTGATTGACATCACTCTTTGGGCTTGATTGCAATTAGGGTACTGGCCACTGCTGAGACACCCCAGATGAATCCCACAGGGAACAACAGAGGACCAGATTGATCTGTGTTTAGCAGAGGCAGAAAGACTGCGACATGAGCTGCAGAAAGGACAGCCAGGCCAGCCATCAATGTCCTTTTGTTGGGCAAAGAGAAGTTGTTGTTATTGGCTGCTTCCTGCACAAACACCCACTGACATTGAGCTAAGTCTGTCTCTGCAACTTGACACGGCTTCTGCTATCCGTCAGTTGGTTGCACACTATGCCATGCACAACAAACAGCCAATCAAGACATTTGTTTGAGCAGATGCCAGCATGCCTCATATCATTGGTACAGATTGCACAAAGATTCAGAGTGCAATCTCATGTGATATGGACCAGGGTATATATCTTTGTGCACTGTAGTTGTGCTCTGTACTGTGACTGTGTGCAGAACTCAAAGCATACACTGTATATGAGTGCGCTGGCGGAGGGCAACATCTGTATAGCAAAGCATACCCTCTGAGTGAATGCAATGGGGGCTACGCCAGTTGCAATGCCACCCCCAATCAGCTGCCACAGGTATACATCTTCAAGGCCTTTCTCTGCTGACATACCAAAGATGGCATTCATGGTGTCCACGGGCACAAATTGATAGCTGAAGCCAGCAACGACAAAGCTGGCTGTCAAGGCAGCATAGATCCAGGAGTTCAGGCCGCTGTTGTCTAGCAGCGTGCTGAAATCTGTGATGTATGACTGCATTAACACAAAGCTGCTTTTCATAGAAAATATTGGATGACAGTCTGCACATGATCTACTAGCACACAGTTGATTCTGAACAAAGGTGTGGTGTGCATCATGCTGTATTGGCAAATGGCATTTTGCCACTAGCAAGCAATTTAAATGGTGATGACGACAGCTCATACACATGCAACCAATCATTTGATCTGGCATTTGCACTTTGCAGAGTTTGCAGCGTGAAGGAAGAACAGCCTGCAGCATATGAGGCAGGCAGGATCCAGGCATAGCAACACACCTTGATGATTTTTATGGGGTTAGCCCCAATGCCTTCTGAGTACTTGGCATAGTTTCTGCCAGCAACCCACCACTGGAAGAGGGAGAGGGCTTCTATGCCAATGGCAGCTGGTGGGTTGATGAAGGCATGAGGGTACACGGGGTTGGGAATGAAGGTTAGAAGAGTGACAAATACATTTGTGGCTGCAAAGAAGGACAAAGAGGCATTTGCTCGCCTGTGGACCACATCATCCAGCATGTCATTCTCTGCTGCCGCCTGCAGATGTCAACATTGCCATATAGAGTGTGTCGTATGTATATACAAAATGTGGTGATGGCTATACATTTGAGCTGGTGCAATGGGATCGGAGGATACTCATTTAGTAGCAAGTTGTGGTGCATTGTGTTTAGCTGGTCAGCAACTGGACATACGCAAATACATCGCTGTCAAGGCCATGATCCAAAAATGTGCTACAGGCACAGCAGCAAAAAGCTGTGCCTGTCGCTCATACCTTGTTGACAACATTCTGGGTAGCAGCACCGATCCAACCAACTGCCAGCAGCCGGAATAGCACCTCATGGAGGTAATCATGTGGGTAAGCATCAGCACCAAAGAGTAGGTCTGCAACCTGTGCAGCAGCATAACAGTCATTAAAACGATCTGAGTTATTTCAAAGCTGGCCTTTACATGTGACGACAGATTGTAAAATGTGGAATACAGATGGCATTAGAGCACCGGTCAACATTGTGCCCAGGCTACACTGAGGACATCCACCAGCAGCAGTATGAGGCACAAACGCAATATATGAGCAAGCGCTTTATTCACTATTGTGCATAGCTTACTGTATGTGGGGCAAATGCTAGAATTCCAGCAGTGCCAAGTGAGATTGCAGCAAGAAGGCCATATGAAACACCATTGCCACCTCCACTGCCATCATCTGCATACTTGCCCTCAGCAGCTGCATACACAAGCTGATCAGGCTGCAAACTCAGCAGGCTTTGCCGGGGATGACGCTCTTGTGGTTTGCATTGAAATGCTCAATACTGACCATTCTTCACATGTTTCTCAGCATTGGCCTGATAGCCTCTGATTCCTCTCTCAACAGCATTCAGGTCTCTGGCATTGACTTGTACGCTCCCACGGGATTTCTGAATCACGCCACATGGCTATATTAAGCTTTGAAGTTTAAGAGAGGAAACAGCCAACCAGCAATATGATTGCCAGACAAAAGCAATCGTTCGCAGCAGCAGTAGACACATGTGCGACGATTTATGCGAAAACTCTCACTTGGATGGCTGTCAAAGGACGCTTTGCTGGTAACACTGCGAGCAGCGGGGCTTGTCTGCTGAAGCCTGGAGATAACCCTGCAAGCAAAATCGGAGCCACTGGCATGCCATCTTACTGCTCACATATCGACTCTGTCGTCGAACGTCGTTTGATCGTCGACACATCAAGTTGTCGTTCAGAAGCAAGCGACTGAAGTCTTGGGTCAACGGGTGATCACACCTTGAACGGCTCTGCTCGACAGAGCACCGCAAGGACGATTACTCACGTGCTGCATCATGCTAGCAGATATCATCTTGGGACGTTGACTTTGTGAAGATGCGAAGCAACTTGCCGCAGCGCAAGTTAAAGCGCAAGTATCAGTATTGCCTCGCGATGTGAAAAGGGGTCCCTGTGCTAGGGGTTGGGGATTGGCCACGAAGCCATAAGTCACTACGACTCTGCAGAGAGAGACCTCTGCACTCACTACATGGCGTTTTTATGGGGTTGGTCATTTGTTGACACTCAATTTGTTGCATGAGGCAGCCGTGCTGTGTTCTTTTCTGCTGCTTGGTGTCATTCCAGCACCGACCTTGCTGGCCGAGTCGGACGTGAATTTTGTGTATTTGCGACGCCACAGCCTTATGCTGTTGAACACTGTGCCCGTGCTACCTGTTGTCCAGCCTCTGCAAAGGACTGGTTGTGTACGTTGCGTAAGCCATGCTCAGCGCAGCACTGGTTCCTGCCTCCTCGAACGCCCTGTAGCGCGACAGCGTATCCAGTCGTTGATCAGCTCTGAACAAACACCTTTCCGTGTCGCAAACAGTGCTTCTTCGCCAGACAACAACTCTCAAACCGATTTCGAGCTGTCTGTACTAATCGAAGTGCTGCCTGCGCGAGTCAGAAATGTTCTGCAGCAGCATCCAGACCTTTCACAGCTTGTGGAGGTGGTATTGGATTTGGGCCGGCCTGTCCTGGCCCGCTTTGCAGATACAGATCAATTGCTGTCAGCTGCCCCATTAGCAAAGCAAGAACTCGAGGAAGTCACTAGCAAGGCACGTTACCTACTTGCAAGGCACACGCAGCAAAGGCCACCAGACAGTGCAACTTGTTTGCACAGCTGCCAGGACAGTCAGCTGACTCCTGCCTTCACTGCTGCACAGGTCAGTGACTTTGGCGGCGACAACAGAGCCGGCATTGACAGATGCTTGCATAGGATTAGTTGCATTCGCAACAGGGACGGGCAGATTGTGGGCCTCACATGCCGAGTTGGCAGAGCGATTGCTGGCAGCGCAAACATGGCTGCAGATGTTGTGCTGTCAGGCAAGTCCATTCTGCTTTTGGGCAGGCCAGGTGTAGGCAAGACCACAGCCATCAGAGACATCTCAAGCATGTTGGCACATGTTGCTCACAAGAGGGTGGTCATCATTGATACCTCCAATGAGATTGCTGGAGACGGTGATGTGCCACATCCTGGGATAGCGTCAGCCAGGCGCATGCAAGTAAGCTCATTTGGGCTGCATATTTGTACTGTTGCAGCACAGCCTTCCTCATAATACCTTGGCTCAAGTCAGCAAGTCATGATGTGTCAGCATGATGCAGGCAGTGGAAGTTCCTTGTCTTGAAGCAGGGTTGCTGTGCCGTTGCAGCAGGATCAAAGCTGCAGCACCACATGTCATTTGTTAGTGCTGATTCTGACTCACCGCTGATGCAGGTGCCAGTTCCTGAGCAGCAGCATCGCGTCATGATCGAGGCTGTTGAGAATCACATGCCTGAAGTGATTGTCATCGATGAAATTGGAAGCGAGGCTGAAGCTTTGGCAGCAGCCACCATTGCCCAGAGGGGTGTTCAGCTAGTGGCCACAGCTCATGGGGAGCGATTAGAAAACATTTTGAATAACCCTACATTGCAGAGCCTGTTAGGTGGTGTTGAAAGGTCAGTCTCTGTACCTCCTCTTGTACTCACCACCCATGTGTGTGCTTCTCATTTTCGTCCTGTTGCACTTCAAAATGTGTATATGATTATAGAATGATGTGAGAATGTCTTGAAAGAGATGTTAAATCCTGCAGGCTGTGCTGAGAAAGCGTCTGGTTGCAGCATGTCAAATCACTCATTACATACAATTTGAATGTGACAAGTTGTGCACTTGTAGAAGCTGTACTTCTGCCCACACCAGCTGGCAGGCCGTCTATAACAATCCTGACAGGAGTGTGAAGCTGCAGTTTTGATGATGTTCTGAATGCAGTGTGACCTTAGGAGATGAGCAAGCCAAGAAGAGGGGGTACAGAAGAGTGTGAGGGAGCGTGCTGGGCCCCCCACCTTTGAGTGCTGCATTGAAATGGAGGACCGCGAGCATTGGCACGTCTATGATGATGTTGCATCCGCAACTGACGATCTACTTTCAGGCACGACGACTGTTATTTTGCAGCAGAATCTGCATTCTCAGGTCAGTATGTGTGCACTGAGCAGCCAAGACGTCAGCATGTGTTGAGTGTACACATGGGCAACACAGTGTTTCCCAAGTGCTGCTGTGCATTTATCTTCCAGCCAGAAAGGCAAAGCTGTTTGATTTTGCAGGTAAGGAGGTGCACCCTGTGCTGCGCTACAGAGACGCAGATGGGAGCGTCTTTTCACAGACCACCAACAGTTTTGGACAGACACAGACTCAATCCGTCTTCACTGCTGCTGCTTCCTCTTCTTTAAGCAGCTCAACAGCTTCAGACTCAGCCCGCTCAGGCAGCCGCCGTGACTCATCCTCATCAGACTCTGGAGGGATCCTACGCTATGACTTGGCGTCAGACTCTGAAGAAGAAGAAGAAGAAGAAGAAGTTGCATCTCATCTGCAAAGGCTGCAAAGCTTAGCTGGCAACTGGAAGCTGAAACAGACAAACAAGCGTGCCAGAGCAGCCAACAAGTCCCCTCAGCAGGATGACTCTGACAACAGTACAAGTGATGGAGGGCAGCAAGGGCAAGCCAGTTTCCAGCTTCCGCCTGTGCCGCCAATGCAAGTGTATCTGCATGGTATTGATGAGGCAGTGCTGCAGGCTGCCTTGACTACCTCAGCACTATGGGAAAGGATACAGCTGCAAGACAGCTTGCAGGCAAGTTGCAGTGAGGTTTTTGTGAACAATGCTGAATTTCACTTGCATTTTGTTGCTGTAGTGACAGTGCACTACCCAGAAAACAATGTATTCTACAGATGGTATTGCTGTACTGTATTCATGTATGTTTGCAAATTACCATGTTGGTACTGGAGAAGAGGTGTTTGAGAAGAACGTTGAGCTGCAGTGCAAGCACGTACACTGTTTGGGAAGAACAAAGATCTGCATATTTCAGTGTTGATTGGTTACATGTTATCTTGAATCTTGACTTTATTTGTGATAATGCAGGGCTGTGATGCTGTGCTGGCCTTGCGTGGCAAGATCAAGGCTGGTGGCTGGTTACGCACTGCAGCCAAGGGCTTTGCAGTGCCAATCTTTTCTGTCAAGACCAGCAGCCCAGACCATCTGACCAGGGCAGTCCAGACCATTCTGGGGCTGGAGCCCTCCCCAGGAGGCCTATTTGGTGCCTCAAGGGCTGGCAGTGTTGAGCCATCCTCAAGCAGTAATATTGAAAGCCAGCAAGGTGTGTGCAGATTGCATTTGTGAGACCTGCTGCACATTCTGACCCCTGCATGACATTGTATTGTGTGACTGGTCGTGCCAAATCTTGGTCTGGGTGCTATTTGACACATGTAATGCACACGCTTGCAGGCTTACACACAATTAGGACTGCTCAAAGTCAGGTACAGCACAATGTTCGGGTTGGCAATTTGTGTGTATGCTCTACCATGACATTGGCCAGCACTGCAGGGCTTCAAGCACAAGCTGCTGGTGAGGAGCCAGCGTTCCAGAGCCCACCATTGGGGTTTCAAGATGCGATGGATGAGGCGCTGGTAGCAGTTGAGCAAGTGGTCATACCTAGACGCCAACCCATAGAGCTGCTGCCTCGCACCCCTGAATTGCTAGACATGCAGGTGAGCATGACGCAAGTCAGCTTACATTCAGATTACAATTGCTGCTGCATTTTTCTGTCAGCATCCAGTCATGCTCCTTCGTCAATTGGCTATGTGTGCATGACACTGCTGCGCAGCTGATGCCTGTCTGTTTGTATGCTCAAAGCATGAACTTCCTCATGCTGTCTTTGTGCAGGTGGGTGTCGTGAACAAGTTTAATCTGCCTTATGAGGTTATTGGCACAGACAGAAAAAGCCGCTTGAGAATTCTACCAAGAGTAACTTGACCAAAATGACCTGACTACAGCTGTATTGCACAATCAGCAAACAACTATCTTTTCTGTTTGCTCTGCTCTCAAAGTCCCATCAAAACTTCGCAATTTTGAGCAGCAGGTTTTTTGGCAGTGATGCAATTTTGCAGCATGCTCAGTGTGTCACACGGCTTTATTCTGTGTGTCTTACAGCTTAAAGCTTGAGTGCTTAGGATAGCTATCAAGGGACTTTGACGCGCAGCGCTGCTAGCTTGAGTCATGCAACCTCCTTGTTCGTGTGGCCTTGTAGTCAAGCACTCCATGCACATTCATGACAGTACATAACAGCACACTCGCCCAGTGTTAAGTGGCTGAATGCTGCTGGTGAGATCTCATGTGTGATTTCATGTGATTTGCCCTGGCCAAGAGCTGCTGAAGTCTTCACTGCCGCAGCTGATTGACCGACCGGGCTTCTTTCTAACGATTTTGACCACAGATGCAACATCTTCCTTGTTGAGTGTTGCAGATTCTGCCAGCTAGTGTTTAGAAGACCAACGGGCGTCCGTGTCAGGTCACCAGCTTGAGCATTCAGTCTTGCAGCTTCATTTTCCGCCACAGTCCGGTGGTCCGTGTACCTGTTGTGATCTCCATTGTGCTTGTCAACAAATTGCCGATCTTGCGGTGTTGGCGTTTGAGTTCTGCTAGAATGCATTCCGTCCGTCAGGTTCTGCAGCATACGTAAACGCTAAGTGCAAAACAGACTCAAGCCCGACAAGGCAAAAGGGCTCACCTCAGGCGCTAGAATGGTCTGGCTGCCGGAACGAGATAGCTGTGGTTGCAAACGTCGCTTCAGTATCAAACGCAAGGACAGTTGCATTGTGGCTTTGCATCTTAACTACCGGTAGCCGCGCATGGTGCAGCTGTCCGCGTCGGCAAGTGGCTCGTCCCACAATGCCAACGAGACGCTATCAAACGCCTCAGGACATTTCGTGTATGCATATGCACACCGATCGTGAGTACTTGGCTGGCGGTCAGCTGCGGATATCAGAGTAAGCCATTGGGTGAGCGAATCAGTGTTGCAAGCTGACAAACAGCAAGCTGCCAATGCCTACTACAAATTGCTGTTTTGCTCAAAAGGCTGTTGTCAACACCTCTGAATGGACAGAACTTCAGCCTCTTACTCACTGATACTGACTCAAGCCAGACAATATGTTCCATTGGCAAGACTCTTTTTGGTAAAAATATGTAATGCTAGAGAACATTTCGTTTGATGAAAGGCAGTCGCTGTCTCTCTCAACAGACAATGTCATGCACTAGTCCAGCTAAGTTTGCAGACAGTAATGAACTCTCCTCAGAAAAATCTGATCCATTTGATGAGACAGAAGCTCTCAAAACCTGTTAAAACACTGTGAATAGCATGCGTTGACTCAAAGGGAGAGCTTGGCTTTACCATTGGCAGGCTGCATGCACATGTGCAGAATGCCATCTAATAGCTATTAATAGGAATATATCCTGGCCCTCAAGCAAGGCCTAGGCTTTAAGTTAAGTTATCTGCAACTGCCTTGGCTTCCAGGGCTTTGCAGAAGCTTTCCGGATCTGCAGTTGTTGTCCAAGGGAGGCTGCTGAGGGGATTGGCTCTGCATTGCCAATCTAGTATTGCTTGTTGTAGAGTCCAGCATCCGACGTTGCACTGCACTGACACAGTGAGTTATCTTGGTGAAGCAGGTGCCACTCAGTCAGGGCTGCACATAGTTCTACTAGGCCAGAGGAACAAAGCTAGCTCAGATTTTTGGTGATCTTGCAGTGCTTGCAACTCGGATGCTTGCACAGTATCGTTAGCCATTATGCTGCGTGCACACACTCTGCTGTTGACCACTAGATGTGCAAACGAAAGACGTCTTTGATGGCGGCTTTTCAGGTTTGTTGATTGGGCGAAACATTGACAGGCAGTCCCAAAAGGTTTTGTCCAGACTTTGCTGCAATGCATGCAGGTGTCAGCATTACTCCTGTACCCTGGCGCCCTCCTTGACACTGACAATCCTGTCCTGTTTGGGGTGAAAGACCTCGCCCACTTTGCCCATGGGCTGGGGGTCAGTGGTGGAGGTGGGTAAGTGGCCGTTCAGATCCAGCCTCCCAAACAGGCCTCTCTAGCCAATATGCCACTCTGCAGTGCTGGCAGGGCGCCAGTGCCTGACCATATAAAATCATGTCGAAATTGCCATAATCAGTGTATAGTTTCTGGTCATTGTGGCTTCAGCAAAACGCCCTGCACACATCTGAGGGGTACACAAAACTAACGGAGCTAGGAGTGAGTGAGTGTGGCATGTAAAGGCAGCTTGTTGATGTGCAGCAGGCCGCACTTGGTCTGCCAATGACAGCATCCCTTGCATTGCTCAAGGTCTGCATATTGAAACACCTACAGACAAATGCAGGTTTTAACTGCACAGATCTTCTGCACAGTTCAACCGCTCTGCATAACAATATATTGTGCGACTTGTCAAGCATAATGTTGGTGCTGTGGTCTTGTTCCACATATGTCCTAAATACGCCTGCATTGCACTTCACTCTGAGCAATTCACAATATGTACAAGCCTGTGGCAGTCTTTAAGTTCTGCAATGTGTGGATTGCTCATGATGAGGTGTGGCTTGACAACTCATGCTCAGCGCTGCAGGACCTCAATCACAGACTGCTGGTGGGCAACCAGCTTTTCAGGAGCCAACCTTGGGGGTTCAAGATGCAACGGAGGAGGCATTGATAGCAGTGAGCAGGCGGTCATACTTAGACAACAGCCCAATGAGCTGTTGCCTCGCACCCCTGAAATGTTAGACATGCAGGTGAGCTCAGTGCAAGGTTTCATTCAGATGACGTTCATCTCTGCACTTTTGTGTTAGCATCCTGTCACGCCTTTATCTCATGTGCGCTAGATGTTGCTACGTAGCTGGTGCCTTTCTCATTCTTTGTATGCTCAAAGTTGAAGCATGAACTTCCTCATGCTGTCTTGGTGCAGGTGGGTGTTGTGAACAGGTTTCTGCCTTGTGAGGTTGCTGGCAAAGACAGAGAAAAGCCGTTGGAGGGTTTTGCCAAGCATGTATTGACGATTCCAGATGGCAGCAATATATTTTGCAAAATCAGCAAACAACTGCCTTTCTGTTTGCTCTGCTCTAGATTCAGTGCCACGGTCTGTTACAGTCCCTATCAGAAGCTCACACTTTTGAGCAGCACTCTCTGGGCGACATTCAAGTTTACATTGTTCACAGTGTGTCATACAGCTTCTCTTTGAAGATCTTCCTCAAGCTTGATTGCCTAACATTCAAGGGTCTTTGTACACAAACACCACAACGTCGTTGCACAACGTTATGCAGTGTAACTCAAGCAAAACAGCTTGTTTCTGTGACTGTGGAATCAAGCCACATACAGGAACTTTCATAACAGCTCCCATTCGCTCAGTGCTAAGTGGCTGGATGCTGCTGAGGTCTCATGTTTGATCACTGGTGAGGTCTCATGTGCTGTCTCACAGGACTTGCTCAGGCCTGGAGCTGCTGCTGAATTTGTCCCTGCAGCAGCTGATTGACCGGGTGGGCGTGGTTTTGCTGTGTTTGGGCGAGGTGACCATGTGTGGTGCCGGTGCAACAGTTGTCTTGCTGAGTGTTGCAGAAGACTAGCTGGCGGCCGTGTCAAGTCCCCGGCTTGAGCACTCAGTCTTGCAATTTCATTGTCCCCTACAGGCCGGTGAGCGAACGTCTCTGTGTGGCTGTGGTTATCTTCATCGTGCGTGCCAACAACTTGCCAACCGTAGAACTGCGGTGTTGGCGGTCGACTTGTGCTAGACTGCATTTCCGTTGACCTGCAGCATTCGTAGACAATCAAATTTAATGCAAGGCAGCATGAAGCCCCAAGCAAGCAGACGAGGCGCAAAACACGCTCACCTCAGGGCGCTGAAACGCTTTGGCTGCCAAGACGCGGCAGCCTCGGCTGCAAAAGTTGGTCCAGACTTGGCGGCAAAGGCAATTGCACTGTGGCTTTGCATTGCAACTACCGGTAGCCGCGCAAGGTGCAGCTGTCCGCGTCGGCAAGTGGCTCGTCCCACGGATGCCAACGAGACGCTTTATCACGCCTAAGGACGACTCGTACATACATATACACATGTGTACAAATGGAGGTGCGTAGCTGGCGGTCAGCTACGGACTGGTGCCATGCAGGGTTCTGTGGAAGTGCTTCAGAGTAAGCCACTGGGTGTGACCATGGTATTGAATTGCCTATTTCAGACTCCTTACAAAACAGCAAGCTGTCAACGCCTAACTTGCATTAAACAGCAATATTGCTGTCCTCTCAGAAAGCTAGTGTCAAAACATCTAGAGAAACACTGTTAACGCTACTTATCAACACACCCACTGACTACAGCTAGAGACAGCTCAATTCGTTCCAAAAGCCTTCAAAACCATTTAATTCAACAGCAACGGTTCGTTTCGTGAAGGGCAGTCACTATTGTCTGCAACAGACATGCACTCGTCCAGCTGAGTTTGAACTCTCCTCAGAGACAACTGATTCATTTGACACAGCTCCCAAATGCTGTTCAACATGCTGTCAGTACAGCTAGTGATCCCAAGCCAGAGCCTGGCTTTACCAGGCTGCATGCTCATGTACAACGTGCTGTCTAATGACTACATCTGGCCCTCCAGCAATGCCAAGCCATCTGCGTTTGCCTTGGCTTCTAGGGCTTTCCGCAGCTGGTGTCCAAGGGAGGCTGCCAGCGGGGGTGGCACTGCATTGCCAATCTGGCGGTGCTTGTTGTGGACATTGCCCCAGAACTGGAAATCATCAGGGAAGCCCTGCATCGACAAAGTGAGTCATCCTGGTGAGGCAGGTGCCACTCAGATACGGCTGCACATACTAGGCTAGAGGAACAAAGCTAGCTCACAAATGCTCTGTGGTATGCATCTCTGATGCTTGCGCAGTAGTCATTGTACTGCAGGCACACACTATGCCAGTATACAGACTTGCACAAGATGTGCAGTCTCAAACGCTTTTTCAGCTCCTTTACTTGAGCGTGAGTTTGACAGGCAGTCCCAGAGGGTTTGCTTCAGACTTGGTGTGCAGACAATGCAGTGCATGTAGGCTTCAGCAGTGCACCTGTGCCCTGGCGCACTCCCTGACACTGACAATCCTGTCCTGGTTGGGGTGAAAGACCTGGCCCACTTTGCCCATGGGTTGGGGGTCTGTGGTGGAGGTGGGGAAGTGGCCATTCAGGTCCAGCCTCCCAAACAGGCCTCTCCAGCCATTGTGCCGCTCTGCAGTGTTGGGCAGACACCAGGGCACAAGTGCCTGACCCTGCAGAGTCAAAATCAGTTTGTCAGAATCAACAAATGGTCTGTGGCGTGCTGCTAACTTTTGACAATGCACAATTTAATGTGGCTCAGGCAAAGCACGCCCACACACAGCTGAGGAATTGCTGGACCTGGGAACGTGTGAGTGAGATTGCATGAGAAAGCCAAGGCAGCAGGCTGCTCCCAGCAACAGCACCCCTTGCATTGCTTGTGTTGGCATAGTAAACCTACAGATCAACGCAACACAAGACAGGTGCCACCTTGAACATCTCTCGTGCAGGGTCCTGAGCCACCAGCTGTTCCAGGCAACGCCAGTCCGCACCAGGGACCTCCTTGGGTATGCAGCGGCACCGCTCCAGATTCAGCTCATTCATCTGCTTGCATATGTGATCCCTCAGCACTGTGCACTCACCCCGGATCTTCTTCTGGAATGCTGAAACAGGTGGCCCTGCAAAGTCACACCTCAGCTGGGGCTGACTCTGGACATTGTCTCATGCAGCATGCATGAGCTCACAGCTTACATCAGGCAGCTTCACTTAGCCCAGGATGGCATACATAGCTGCTGATTGCCAACTAGATTGAGATACACTGACACAGACTGATGCTAGACTGAGTGCTCACTGGCACATCCAACTTCCTTTCAGCATAAAACAGGCAAGCACCCGACTGCACTGACAACAGCTTTGGGCACAGTTGCTTGAAGCTGAGCCGGGAACTGTTATAATGCAGTAGAGCTCACCTGCATACTGCATTTCTGCTTGATCATGGCCATTCTCGATGACTGGCAGGTCACTGATGGCATCCCTCACCGTCACAGTCCTCAATGGAGCTCCCACTGATTGCGGCACTGCCGTAAACTGCATTGCAAAACCATTCCATGTCGTTACTATGCCCGCTCCTCAGCAGCAGTACTGTATAAGCTTGGGTGCCTTGCAATCTGCAACGGTCTAACAAGCAAGCCAAGCAAAGACAGGAGAGCATACACTGACGCATACATGCTGCATGCTAGATTTACAAAGCAGGCACCACAGAGCCGTGAGGACAATGCATCACATGATCACCTGCACATTGCCTGGCAGGTTGATGGTGAGCTGAGAGGACCGGAAGACATGCTGGGGCTTGGGCCACTCTGGCAGAATGTTATTGGGAGCCACCCCCCAGATGAAGGTGCGCTTGCGAGACTGACTTACGCCAAAGTTGCCAGCATTCAGCACACCAAAGCGCACCTGCAGACAACCACAGCTTGCTCATAGCCTTGCATTACAACACTGCTTGCAGGACTGCCTCATGCGTAAATGCTAGCACTTCTTGCACCAACTGCATTTGCAGCCCTTGTGCACCCTTTGATGCCTGTGTGAACAGGAGAAGATGCATAGAGCAGGTGTGCACAGCCATGTAGTATGCAAAGCCATGGCGCTCAAAACTGAGAACAAGTTATTGAAGCAAGCACTTTGGTGAGACTTCTGGCATGATGATGATGAGCTGCCGCTGAACTTCCTCTGCAGTGACATTGAGGGGCAGACGTCGAGACATGAGTGCGTGTCAGGTCAGAGTGCAAAAGTGTATGAGAGTGACCTGGTAGCCCATATCCAGCAAGGAGCGCACTGTCAGCCGGAAGGTGAAGCTCTTGTTGTGGCTTACAAAGTTGCGCACATTTTCCAGAAGGAAGTAGCGTGGCCGGTACAGGTCACAGTAGCTCAGGTAGGACATCACCTGCATCAGAAGGCAGAGCTTGAGCACAAAGCAGCAGGAGCAGAATCGTTGTTTGTCTGTTGCATGAAGGCATAGAAACACTCATCTCAGTTTTTAGGTTGACATCTGGCGAGCAAGCATTGAGTCAACCCACTGGGCCGTTACAGATCCTCATTCTTGACTGACTTTATGCTCATATGGCATATACGCAGCATTGGTTGCAGCATGCCACGACCCTGATGCACTGTATAGCTCAAGTTCACAGCTGTGGCACTGCCATGTCAATGGTGGTGGGATGCAGCCAAGGTGACTGACCATGGAATTCTGCACCATGGACCAGTTGCCCTTGTTGAAGCGGTTCATGCCTGAGTAGCCCTGGCAGGGGGGCCCACCACATAGGAAGTCCACCTCCCCAGGCACTGGCAGCTGTGCCACATCCTGCTCTGACAGAGCCTTTGCCTCCTCCTCTGCCTGAAGTCATGAGACACACTCACAGTCTCTAGTGCTGACCAGTCAACTCAGTGTTTGGCCTTTTGCTTGTGGTGTTGCGCTTCAAGGCCTGTGCACATGTCTTGCGGCACACCACAACAAGCGTGGCCAGCAAAAGCGTACAGGAAAGGCAAGTCTCCTGGCCTTTCACTTGCGGTGTATACACCCTGGCAGCCTTATGGCAGCGTGAAAACCAGGTAGACAGACACAGCATTGGCCTATGATAATTGATGACATGCATCCAACACAAGGTCAGGAAAAGCATGCTTCATGGCGTCCTATTTATGCATGATGGCAGCACACGCAGCCAGCAGGACCACCCTGCATATGTGTTGCAGCACACTGCTGCCACAGTCTGTTCGCAATTGACAAAATTGACTGCAGACACCCGTGACAGTAGCTGTTGTTGCCATGTGTTCTGCTGCACACACACTCATTGGTGGATCAGACCGGCAGCTCACCTCAGGAGAGGCTTTGCAGATGTCCTGCAGGCCAGCCTTGTGCATGGCTGCTGTCAGGATGACGTTGCAGTTGTTGCACATGACGTGAGCCTCAGGGTGGTTGAGCTTGAAGGCCTCAGCAGCTGGGTGCTCATACTCAATGGCCCATTTGCAGACAGCGGCACGGGCCTGCTGGAAGCCCTCAGACAGGCCACCACAGCCAGCAAAGATGTCCATTGTGCGCAAGGCAATGCCATCGTCCTCTGCATGAGCCCTACAAGCACAACGATGCAAAAAGTGCTGAGGACTCAAGCAGCGACGGCTTGGTTGAGCCGGCCTACAGGACCACGCGACTGTTGCTCAGCATTTCGAATACTCAGGCATGCTGCAGGGTATTGTATGATCATGTTTGTTGTATGCAAGAAGCAGCAAGGTGAAGTGTAGCACATCAGCTTCAACAAGGACCAAGCACGGTGGTGTACTTGTGTGATCAATTGGCGGATACACAAACCAGTCAGATGATGAGGTTGTTATCTGACCTGTCACTAGCTGTGGCAGCTTCCTCTTGCACAGTTCCTTTGCCTGTGCCTGATGCTGCACTTTTGCCCTTGTCAACAGCTGATGCTTTGCCTTTTCCCTGCACACACACACAGCGTTTGAGAATGATGCTGAGCAACAGGCATACTGTCTGTCACAGGACGTGGATTGCGCACCTGCTACATGAGGTGCTTGCCTCCATGTACCACATGCATACAAACTGCAGATAACACCAGGGACCAGAAGCAGCTGCATCAGAGTTTTGCAAGACACGTGTCAGGCAATGTGTGAATGTAGTGTTGAGGCAAGGCAGGACTAAACGGCAACATATTGGGTGAATTGCAACCTTGTGATGTCTTACAGTTGATATTGTGTGTACTATCTAGGCATGCTCAGCAAATATCAGAACATATTGACGGTGACGAGAATATCATACCTTGCCTTTGGGCTGAACGGGCTTTGAGGATGCCTGATGGCTGGCCGAGGATAGATTGGAAAGCTTTTTGCTATTGCGATCAAACTGCTTGGTGCAGACAAAGCGATCCCCACCTGTATGAAAGCACAGTGGGATTGAACACATTGCCTGCTTAGGCAAGCCCTGTTGCTGGTCAAAGCAGGAGGTCTTGTTTCTGACATCTTGGAGTCTCTGACCCTGATGACAGGCAAGAGAACTGTATGTTTGCCTTGCCTGTCATCACGGGTCTGTATGTTTGCCTTCACAAACATTGCAGCCATGCTTTTGTACTGCTGCAACTATATGTGCCAGCTTGCTGCTGCAAGTTTGGTACATGCGTACCAAGGTTCTGAACTTTAGTTTGCACTGAACTCACCAGGTTCACCGGCTTCCACACCCACAGAGCACTTGCCCACAAAACTGTCCACCTCAACCGACTGAGTCTCGTCATTAGCATAAACCTCATACAGGTTTGCTTTGTATGCTGTGTCTACACTGATATCTTCAGGACGGTAGAAGCGCTTCAGAGTGACCTTTGCTGGGACCTGACCCTGCAGTCAAAAATCATTTGCCAGCGTGCTGTACCAAATTCTGCTTTCCAAATGCTTACAAGCTTGACGCAAGTGACGCAATAATCTGCAACAGGGATGTGAGGGATGCCTGACACAACCTTGCTGGCGTGTGCAGTGTAGGACAGCTACAATATGGGCTACCAGTGGCAACATCAATCTTTGGGGTGACATGGTGGGGATGCACAGAGCAAACATTGCACCTGTTTGGCTCTGCCTGCAGCGCCAAAGTTGACAATCTCACCCACTCCCCATGCTCGCAAGCCAGCATTGGTGCCTCCCTAAAGTGGACACAGAATGGCTCATTTGTTGTGCCAATCAAGTTGCTGGTCCTGGCAAAGGTCATGAGAGACTCGACAGGAATCCAACAGTGAAATGGACACAATGTCAAACGATGTCAACGAAGACAACGACAGCCCTGCTGTCTAGATGCCCGGGACACAAGCCCTTTGATTAGGACTGTGCTGCTCACCTTATGAAACCTGCCTTTGGCTGCATAGTCTGGCACCTCTGCCTGTGCTGCTTGCTCCAGCTGGTCAAAGGTCTCAGGGTGGACATACACCTGGTCTCCCACTTGGTAGGATACACCGTCCTTGATCAGGGTTTTGCCATCTGCAGACATGCTTGTGCCTGCCAAAGCACGGTTTGCCTCCTGCATGTGCAATATGCAGCTGTGGGCAGTTGTGTCTACAGCACTGCACACTCAAGCCTAAAGCAGACATCTGTGCTGTTGCTTAATGGCATGAGAATCACAGAGTGTTAGTGCCACTGCATGATGCCCTCTGGCTCAGGCTGCCCTATTGTACACTTTGCTAGCGTAAATACCCAAGGCGTCATATACAACACAGGCAGCTGCGCGGGTCCGCCATTGAGTAGATTGCATTGGCTGCCGGCACAGGCATAGAAACACGCCCTGTGCCGGGGACAAGTATGCATCTGTACAGCTGAATTGCTAAGACAGGCAATGTAACCAAGATGGCGACCCTTACCTCTTGCTTGTGTCCTAGATGCAGGTCTGCAGGGGCCTGGCAGAACATGCCCTGCTCTGGCAGGTACAAGCTGCGCCAGAAACAACGCAGTGGTGTCCCATTGCCCTTGGCATCTGCGTTGTGCTTCCTCAAAGCCTCATCGTCTGCTAGTTGCTGGCGGCGGTCTGAGAGTGACCAAGGCCGCTGCAGGCGTTGAGCATCTATCTTGTTCTGGATGTTCTGCACTGGGCTGCAGCACACAACAGGAGTGGTAAGCAGTAGCTCTGCAAGTGTATGGTTGCCATACTTTGTCTGCTGTCATGCATAACAAGGAGACTTGTTGCACAGGCCTGCTGAGGCAGACGTGAGCATGCATGCATGGCAAACTGCAGTGCATACTGGTTGTCAACAGTGACCTATGCCAAAAGCAAAAATGTTTTTGCGTCTGCCGTGAGTGCAGCATTGCTGCTATGTCCTTTGCTGTGGGTTGATCGTGCACCTAGTAAGAAAGTCGCTGGTCAGGAACAGCTCAGAATCTGAAGCAGCGTCCCCGAGCACAGTCTCACAGCCTCGAGCCACCAGTCTGACTTGCATCTCCTTTGCACCTGTCATGCCATACCCACTGTTGGCATGCTGGGGTTGCTGTTGTGCTGTTGCTGCTAGCTTCATGAAGTGGTAAGCATCAAGCACAGCTGTTGCTAGTCATCATCAGCACTTTACTTTTGTCATATTTCATACAGACGACATGAGGTGAGGCCTGACACGCATGCTTCCTTTTTGGCTGCACAACGTTTGTCAACCAAAAAGCTGCAGCTGACCTTTGGCTGTTTGCCAGACGGCTTGCAAAAGGCCAAGTGGCGGCTCTGCATCTCCATCTGCCTCATCATCAGCAGCTGCAATGACTACGATATCACCAACAGCAACCTCCAAAGAAGCAATTTTGACAGACCTGCACTTAATGCATACTTGATTACCATGCAGTTTCTGGGCATAAACTCTTTGACATGCAGAATGTGGAGATTGCAAGAAGAACAAACATTGGTTGCTTCTGCCTGTGTATGACCTATGTGGCCCAATGATTACAAGCTATACCAGTCAATTTTGCATGTCTGTACCTGTACAATTGCTTTCCACAGGCATCAGCCCAAGAGTCACCAAGCCAGGTGACTTTCTGTTGTTTAGCAGCACCCTTGGCTGCTTTCTTCTCAGTGGCAGCAGTCTCGGCAAGAGCATTTTCCTCAGGTGCTTCATCTTCTTCTTCGTTCAAGTCTTCATTGACAGGTGCAGCAACAGCCTCTGTGACTGCCTTGTCTGCATAACAAGCTTTGCTGTCAGAGCAGTGCACAGATTGGGCTTGTGGATACAGATGCAATCAGGTGCAATATTGCTGAGCAAGGACATCCAAGTTCCCGTCGTGTGACAGCAGACAACCTCGTGAAGGTTCAAGGCCTAGTTTGTCAGAGGTATATGCATGGCACAATGTTATGTCGACAAGCCCAAGCAAGCACACCTTCAGCTGCAGTGGATGGGAAGTAAGACTGCCAGATGGCCTTGACCATGCTGGTGGCAGTGGCTGTCATGGGTTTGGCCCGTGCGCCACACGCTCGGTCCTGCATCAATTGTGATTCTTTAGCTTGATGTATCACTAGATTGCAGCTTTCCAACTTTGCAGCTTTCTGTCAGCAGACTGGGCGTCTGCGCATGGGTGTCTTAGGTGTCTTTTTCGCCCGCGCAAGTTAGCAGTGTAGTAACCCTTGCACGCTACATCGCGGGCTCAAAAGTCAATGGCGTGCCTAGACAGGCGCCAGATGCAGAATGTGAAGCAGTGCCATCAGGATATGACTCACTGGTGTTCTAACACTGACTCTCACCTTCATAGGGTTGCGGTTGACTGACTTGGACTTGAGACTCTTCTTGGTGGATGAGTACAGCTTGGAGTGCTTGCGGGCTTCCATGGCTGTTTTCAAGCTGTTCACAAAGGCACAGTTCTGGATGGCCTTGTTTGGGAAGTGCTTGAACTGGTTGAGGATGATCTGCCCATGGACCACTATGAACCTCTCCACATTAGCTAGCTGCATCATGACAGCTGTGATTAGCACTGCAGGGCAGCTGACAACTCAGCTGCAGCATCTGGGATCTTACTGGTGCAGAGGAAATGATGATACACCCTTCTTGCAGGATGTACACACCTCAGCTGTGTTTCAGACTCTCACACTCTTGGTTCAGCAAAGAGCTGACAGTTTTGGCACATGCCCATCACGGCTCAGCTAAGCCCAGAGCAATGCAGTCACTGACGTTTTGCATATAGACAAGAGTGGACACAATGATGTTATGGCTGTTGATGGTCCTGAGACAATAGAGTTTGTAATGGTTGGCCTGAATGTCACCAGTATGATAAGTGATCAGCCGACAAAGTTGATGTTTGGGCACCTGTTTAGAGATGAAGATTGGCTCTGTTGGTGGCAGAGCTGCTAGCCGCTTCAAGATGTCTGAGAATGACAGTCGTGATGCTCTTGCCTGCACGGTCATGAGTAAAGACGGCTGGCACTAGAACAGGGGCAGTATTAACCCATTTGGCCACTAGAGCAGATGCTGATAACTGCATCAGATATGACAGACCTCTTTCATGCTGACAGCAATGTGCAGTGCATTTAGGCTGCATTGAGGCCTTGATCACAAATGCTGTTGTGCTCTTGCACAACATTAACAGCTGGATGTTGCATCATGCAAGACTGCTGCAGCATTCTGTATACAGTCTCTGAGCCCTCAGTTCACAGTGCCATGACTTTGTGCAGACTTGGCTCCACGCAATCATACCTCTTCCACCAGCATGTGAATGACCTTGACAGCCACTCGACAAGTCTTGAGCACTGTGGCAAACCATGGGGCATACTCAGTGGCAGGCCTGCATCAAACAGGACCTCAACTGCAAGACAGTGAAAGTCTTACCTACGCGACAGGCACTGCAGCTGTGTCAGCACACCCTGAGCACTGGTTACAAAAGCCATCAAGGAGGTCTTTGCATAGAGGTCACTTACTGTGAAAGGCGGTACCATGCCACATCAGTGCGCATGGAAATGAAAAGCATGTCACAGCTGAACTCCACAATCCACTCCCTGATTTGACTAAGGTACAGGCGCATGCCCCCAGCAGCAGGGCTGCTGCCTGACGGCCCAGCTTCACCAGAAGAGCCCCTTGCTGCTGCCTCATTGCTGTTGTCTGCAAGTATGAAACCATCGTGCTCAGTGTTCAACTCATTAACGATACCCACTGCATCAGCTGTTTCACAGGGTAGCACAGCTAAGACAACTGCTTCTTGGGCATTTTCTTTTGTTTTTCACTGCAAAATAATCAGCACAGCATATGATGATGCACAACAGTCCATCACATTGCTGGCAGCTTCAGTTGACATCTTCACGTCATGCACTTGTGGCTGGAGAGTTGAATGCAATATTGCACCAGAGCAGAGCTGGGAGCACAATGTAGACTTGCCTGCATTCAGTGCTTGGCCCCCAGCCCATTCACCATCGTCATCCAGCACATTCCCAGACGCATACAAGACGATATCAGGATCCACTCCGCTCCACATAGGCAACAGTTCCAGACTGGAGCAGAAGCCCTCAGAATTGTACACTGCAAAGTCTGACAGTACATGGCGAGGCAAGTCTTCTGGTGGCAGGTCCATTGCATCCTCATCCATGAGTACCAACTCATCCATTTCATCATCAACCTGTAACATGCATCATCGATTGTGTCATGTCGTCAAGGCCCTGCGCGTTGAGATGTATGGCTGCAAGCAGGAAAGTACATGAGAGCTGCTGCACATGGAGTATGTAAGGTAGTGGGGAACTCAATCTCAAGCACAGTGCACACTCAAGAGTGACTGCCGGTGCATAGTGTGGCACAATCATGATGGCACAGCCCTAACTGGTGTCAACTGCGGTGGCAAGCAGCTATATGCAGGGTGTACCTTGTCATACTGCTTGGGCTCAGGGTAGTCGTCAGCAATCTCAGCCTCACTGATCTTGATGTACACTTGCTGCTTTCCACCTGTGCGCCTGCAGCCATAGCAGCCCTTTCACACATCGTTGCCAGAACATGCGTCACTGCACAACAAAGCCTGACACACCGTCTGACTTAAGTTTGTCTGTACCCTTCACAGCCTAGTCCAATGAACAGCACTGAGTAAGCCAGGTTCATACCAAGCCTGCAGAATATTTGGTGCATTCTTGGGTTATGCTTTGCAAGAGAGACGACACAAAAGGTGCTCATGTCTGCAGTGATACAGGCAGTCAGCCTACTGGAACCAATGTCAGACACAAAGCGCGCCTCCAGGCAAATGCGTACCTACAAAAGCAATGACATGACAGACTGACATGACAGCAACGGCAGAGGCTGACCTGGGACCACCTCTGGCTTCCTGAGCATCCAGCTTGGCCTGCAGCTGCCGGGCATAGTCAGCATCTGCCTGCTGCTGCTTCTCCTCTGCATTCAGAGATGTCCTCGCCTCAGCTGTTATTGCGGATCTCTCCTTGATACTGATGCCACCGTTGGGGTTGTGACTACGCAAACTGTTGACCTGCAGAGTGCATCTCTGCAGATCAGGCAATCTGACAACCACGGACAGTGACACCAGGGTGCCACATGGCGTGCAATATGCTGTGCTTGACAGCTTATACATTGTGAGGGAAAGCTGGTCATGCAGTGCATAGCATGATCCCGGGCCGCAGACTAGTGTCTCCAGGACATCTGTAGAGTCAGTGCAACCTTTTTGTATCACTGCACAGCGGCTGCTCTGCCCTGCGAGATGCTCACCTCTGTTGTCAGGGAGGTGGCAAAGGCTGTTGCTCCAAAGGCAAAGGTAGCCTTGCCTCCTGCTGCATTGTCTAGCATCTGCAGCTGCTCCAGCAGGAAGTTTCCAGTCATGATGATAGCCTCTTTTGCAGATGAGTAGCTCTTGCCGACCTGCAGTCAATTTCTCAGCTCAGTCCAGCTGAAAGCATACACGGCCTGGTGAACTCGACAGCTGAGCTTCCAGAATGCACATATTTCTGATATTTGATATTTGGTAAATGATGTCTGCACAGTCAACACAGTCAATGCTCACAAAGGCTGTTGCTGGCAAGCAAAGCGGCATCATGGCGGCTGCATGCAGCATTGCCAGAACAAAAACATTAGCTTACCTTTGCTCTGGACAGCTTGGCTGCAACCTCACCAAGCTCTGCATCTGGGCGTCCCCCATACTTGGGATGCAAAGCATGGCACACCTGCGCATGCGCAGATAATGCTTTGTTGACATACACATACAGTTGCATAGGCATTGTTGCCCACCAAAACAAGCTGCCCTTACAAAAGATGAGCAGTCGTTCAGGCGGTCATTCAGCCCAAACCAATCATTGCGCATGACTCACCCTGCAACTGCAACCCAGTGCTGGCATCAGGGATGTCAGAGCCATGCGTTGTAATCCTAATAGGTCTGCTCAGTAAGGCAACATACCTCATATAGAATCTCTGCTTGTTCTAGTATGTCACCATACATTTTTTTGTAACCAGCTGCTGGTCTGACAAGCTGGTACTCTGAATTGTTGGTTGCCACCAGTACCTGTATATTTGCAAAACGCTCTGCACTGCTCACATGCAATCCATTGTTTGGATAGGCCATCTGGATAGAATTATACCTGAATTGCATTTGCGTCACAATTCAATGACCAAGCAATGACTGGGCCAAATTTGGCAACCTTCCATGCTGACTCCTTTTTTATTGGACCTGTAGCTGCATGTATGCAACCTGCCATGGCAAACAAACCATTCATTACAACACGTGAAATTGACTGAGACAGGCAGGACAGGTGGCGGCATATAGTTTCTGACACAGACACAAGTGCTGGGATGCTGTCAGTCATTGCTTGTCATTCATACCCATTGTTCAACATCACCTGTGATGTACACAGAGTTGCTGTCATTGCTGATAGACTCCACTCCTTGTTTTTCGCCTTGCTCATTGGTCAGCTGGAAGTCAGTCAACCTGCATATTATCAGATTGCTGCTGCTGCAGTGACAATGCAGGCCACAGCACATTGTCTACACTGACACAGAGCTGGGTCCTACCTGCGTGGACCTTCAGCCTCAGACTTGGTTTTGTCCAATGCCTGTATCTCATCTGATGCAACATGTTCTTCCTTCACCACAACCTTACTGTCAGGGAGGGAAAGCGATGCCTTCTCTTTATATTCCACACCTTGGGCAGCCTGTCTGCCAGATCCTACAACGATGCTTTGAGGATCTGGTGGAGCTGCTGTCCCTTCTGCAGCTTTCGATGCATTGTTGGTGACGTTGCTAGTTGCTTTGGCATGCCTTCCTTTGACAGCAGGCTTGTCTTGTTTAGCTGGTCTCTGAGCCTGTAAACGCGCTTTTTTGTTCGCTGGCTTTTGGTCTGGCTCTTCTGAGCGCGACTGGCGTTTGCTGTTTGTGACCATATTTTCTGCACGGTGTCCACAGACTTCTGCATGTCAACGCAGACTCCTGATCAGCGAGTTAGTTGCTGACAGATCATACCTTTGACCATGTGTGCGTCCAGATGTATTGCAGCTTCGTTCCAGGACTTGAAACTCTCCCCTGAAACATATGGGCGTCACAAACGATAGCCGTTAAGCTTTGCGCAGAGCGCAGATCACTCACCCGTAGGTGCAATATATTCCGACTGATCCACTTTTCCGCCTAGGGCTTTCCAGCTGTCAATGTCAGCTGACGACGCCATGTCGCCTTAACACAGCGGGCACAAAAGATTGGCGGACTGAGCCGGCATCACTAGTGAGATAGCTGAGTTTTAAGGTTTGAACATCTCTGCATGCACGATCAGCGTCGGCGCACTCCGTCGACACACCTGTCTGATCTATCGAGCTATAGCTCCGTGACGCAGTTGCAGCGATGACCTGCTGCTGCGTCAGCAGGACAGCGTATAGTATGTCGCACAATGTCAGCTTGCAATATTCACGCATTGGATACCCGAGCAGCTTTTGCAAAGATGCTGAGAAGCAGAGCAAGTCTGTGTGCAACATCGCAACCAGCTTCGGGTACGAGCTTGCTTACCGGTCAAGTCAGGAAGTCTTCATGAAGAAAGCAGGCAACACAAAGATCAACTGACCAGTCTCATGACATTAACCATCAACACCTTCGCCACTTTTGCCGGCAGCTTCACCTTTGCAGAGGGCAAACAACTCTCCATAGAACAGGTTCAAGGTGAATCTGATGCTAGCACTGTTCCTTCAGCAACAGCACATGTTCTTTCCAATCATGATGTGTGAATAAACAATGGCTGACTGATCATCTCTGCTTGCCAGGCTGGGACAAGCTGTATCACTCTGTTGCTCAGCCTGCTGCACCTAATCTTTGGCGGCCACTTCCAGATGGATCAGGTCTGACACTCCTCAATTTTGACTCAGCACCGTGGTCTGACTGGCGCTTAGTGTTTGAGTGGATCAAGCACCTGACAGATCACATATTCCCACAGTATGGCCTCAGGCTTCAAGGGGAAGTCTGGTATCAGGGTGAGCATAGTCACAACTGCATACACAGTATGCTGGGACTGACAGTCACTACACTGTGCCATGCTGTGTCTGTAGGAGAAGAAGCATTGGACACCGGCAGGCTGTATGCAGGCCAAAATGGGGTGATCGAGCGACAGACCGTCAAGCTCTGTCCTGGAGTTGCTGGTGCTGCGGCTCGCAATGATGTGGCCATGCTGCACTCTCTTTCTGCTGAGCAAGCTGCAGCCCAGGACGGCTTTGGGCGCACAGCATGCATGCATGCTGCTCTGTTCAACAGCTGGGCAGTCTTGAAGCAGCTGTTGCTGCAACCAAGATTGATCAATTGGGAGCACAGACAAACTGAGCAGGCAAGCTTTCTGCCGCTTACGCAAGCAGAAGCAGCGCATGACCATGCTTCTGCTGATGTTTGCTGCAATGTCTTGAGTCGGTGCGACTGATGCCATGCAGACGGAGCATGTGGGCATGACAGCAATGCATTACCTCTGCAACAATCCCCCTACAGCAGCCACGTCTTGTCAGCATGCCGAGGTCATTGCAATGCTGCCACCTCATTTACCAGGACACATCCTGAATGCCAGAGACCAGAAGGGTTGTGTGCCACTGACGCTTGCACTAAAGACCAGAAACAGGGTTCTGGTCACATGGTTGTTGGAGCATGGCGCAGACCCCAATGGGCTTGGGGTTTCAATTTCACCTTATCTGCCTATCATGCAGGCCCTTCAATTGAAAGACGTGACCTTCTTGCAATACCTGCTGACCGCTGGTGCCACAGTGCACTGCCGCAATGGTGCAAGCAAATCACCCCTGAGCCTAGCTGTGGAGAAGCAACACCCTGAGCATCTGCAGCTGCTTGTATTGTATGGTGCAAATCTGGAGTCACACCATGCACAGTTCAGATTTGGATGCAGCACAACCAAAACAGTGCGCCAAGCCATATACGACTTTCCAATTGGCACTTCAGGAGCAGTCTTGAAGCCTGCTGTTGCAAAGGCCCTTGCCATACGGCGGCACCTGCTTGTCATGATTCTGGCTGCTCGTGTTGCTCCTGACTTGCCACGCGATGTTGTGCAGCTGATTTGTCAGTATGCTCAAGTGACATTGTAGCACAGGCATCTGTGGAAGTCATTGACAGCACACATTATGTATCATATTCTGGGCTGTGGCTGCATCAAATGTGTACACTTTTGTACATAATAAACTACATGTACATGCTTTGTAAAGCTGGTGTTCAGGCTGGTTTTTCCTTAGTGGTTTGAATTCTATGACCAACTCCCAAAACTGCATTCTTCAGCAAAGCTCGGTAAACCGTCGGGATCAGTGTGTATGTGTGAAAGTGTCACTGCAAAATATGTCGGCAGGCATGTAGGGGTTTCATACGCATCTCGGAAGCATTGTATTACAGTATACTACGTAGGGGCTGGCTGAGTGCTGACATACTGCAAGCTGTCAGCTGTAAAGAAATGTGAGGCTGGGCTTAGGTCAAACTGATAGAAGCGCTGCTGGTCATGAGCTCAGGCACAAAGCATATAGGTACGTCACAGGATGAAGCAGTATTTAAACCAGGTTGGTGTTGACTGTTGTTTTCGTGCCGCAAGTTTTGTTCAAGTGTCTTCGCTCATTGCCCTGCCCAAGCTGTGGTGCTGTGAATGGGCCTGCACATTTTCCTGTTATGACACACCAGACTGTGCTTGTCTGGCTGTGGTGTGAACTCTCCAGTGTGCTGCTTGTCAGACTCCGTCACGTGCATGTAAGTCCAGACATGTTAGGGCTGAATGCGTCTTGTTAAGCTCGCAATGGTTGATGGCTTTGCTTTGCATCAGACAGCAATCAAAGACAAGGCCTATGACGCTGCTCAAGCAGAGGTTGAAGCAATGCTTAGCATTTCTTGCATAGAGGTGAGCACTTCTGGAGCTGTATGCCCTCACTGCATTCCCTACAGTTGCTGATATTTCTTGCTCAGCTTGTGAATGCATTGAAAACGACTGGATGCATGGTGAGAGCATGCCTACAACATTACTCTGTGTCATGACGCGACTTGCAATGCTTCTAGCAATACATTTGTTGCTTACCATTTGACACAACCTGGCTGGACAGTGTTGCAGTGGTGTCAGTGTACATATGTGGCTCAAACCGTCCTCCGAAACAATGCATATGGTCATAAACATGCAAATCAGTAGTGCATGTTGTGCTCACTCTGAAGCACAGCTGATGCTGACAGCGGCGTGATGATGCAAACCGCTGTTGTTGCTCATGCACACCAAGCTGACATGCTTATACACTATCTGCTAAACCCTGACGCTGAGAGACAGAACAAACAAGACAACTACTGCAAACAACAGAGCGGCATCAGGACCTTGAGCTGCTGACCCTTGAAAACTGTGTAAGTTTCTCTCACTGCAGTGTATGGAATAAGTCCTGACTGGCACTACACCTTTGGGTGCACCTGGGTGCTGGCTCAATTTTGCGTGCTGCTCTTACATAATCAAATTTGTCCTAAGCATCCATTCCATCTGTTGCATCCTTGAGCATTTCTCAATTGCAAGCCTCACTGTACCAGCAGTGCAGGACTGCTTGTATGCTTACTTCCATGCGCTGCAGCCAAGATTTATTATAAGCACTCATGACCAGCAATGTGACATGTGCATCAGTCACAGCTTATGGCTGCCCTCATGGTTGCTTGAGGTGCACTCTAGCTTAGGTGTTGGGAGAGGCTTACTCACAGCGTAGTCAAATGTATTGGCTGGACCTGACGAAGGCATCCAGGCCAAGTTCTACACTACTGCCGGCTAGTAGCCAGCAGGAGTGTAGACAAGCAAAAGGCAAAGCCGCAGACAGCAGGCGCTGACCATATAACGATATACTGATTGGGAACCACAAAGACGCTTGTTTCCCACCAGCCAGTTTGCAACCATGCAGATTTTACGTTGACCTACGCTATGCTGCTTTTTCCATGCAAAAATGTTGCTCCAGGCGCTTTGTGGCTAGCAAAGCCGGAAGCAGACTGCTTCCTTGACAGTTTCCTTGGCAGCTGCTGCAGCAGCTGGTGTCAGGAGCAGAAGCATGTTTTGCATGCTGTGGTACAAGTACAGCCAATCTTCCAAGCTTGGCCACAGGGAGTGGAGAAGAAAAGGACACTCAGGTCAACAGTGCAAAGGCCATCTTTGATTTACTGTGTTGATCTGCATCGCAAACAGCCCCAGTCAAGGTTGAATACTGTAAGTCAGATCCAGCGTGCATGAAGGCGGTTGGTGCCCGCTGTGCATGTATCACTGAGTCAGCCTCAGCAGCCTATTCAGCATCTGTTCTAGTGTGAATTCCAAGCGAGCTATCTGCTGTTGACGTCTGGATTTGCTATGATACGCAATAGTTCAGTCTTCTCCGTAAACACTCTCAGTGATTTTAGCAATTGCATCATGCATTGTCTCGTATTATCTGCCAGAGCATGCAATTTGCTATTGTCAGACTCTGATCTGACCAGGCAGCAGCAGCCTGCTACACACTCTAGCTGTCTGACTTAACAGCATGATCCTTGCTTTGTGTTGCTTGTGTCCTGTTGTACGCACGAACAGCATTACATGAGCATCCCTGGTCTGTGCTAGACCTAGCCCATCTCTTCCTAGGTGGAAGAACCCATTGTGAAGGCAGCAGTGATGACAATGCCTTTGATCTTGCGTGAGATGAGGGAAAGCATGTCTTACCTGCATAGGGCGGCAGCCACCCCAGCCAATCTTCACCTGAGCTCGCTTGCACCAGGCTTCTTTTCACATCAAAACAGCAACAGCTTCATTGCAGAGTGGTCCACCACAAAGGATGATATATCAGGACACTAGGCTTGCTGTAGGCTGCTCTCACCTTTGCTACTGTGACAGCTGTGTTGGAACACTCTGTGCAAAACACGTATCAGTCTGCTATGTAATCCTGTTGCAATCCACCATTGGCTGGTCTCGTTCTTCAAAAGGATTTGCCCAGCTTTGTGTTGCATGCACCATTCGCACGGGCTGCCTTTCCCCTTCAAGTACTGACTTGTGCCATGAAGACCAAGCAGCAAGCCAAACTGGCCCAAAAGTGTTTAAATGTCCACCACAACCGACTCTGTTGAATATCACAAGGCATAGATGCTAGGTCTATCAGCAGGCATTGTGAAAGTTGAAAGCCTGCAACTTGGTTGCAGGTCAGCTGTATGCATAGGTCTGCTATAGCCACAGTTGCGAAAAGAGGATCGCATGGAGGCCAGCACTTGACAGCCTCTTCATCAGCCTCAGCAGCAGAACAGTTTGGTCCACTGGTACCAGTACCAGTACTGTTGCATGTGCTCGGTCTTACTGATGCTACAGAAACTGTGCTGCTGCACCTACCTGCTCCTTTTCCAGATCCTTCTGCTGTTTCCATTGCATCGGGATTGAGGTGTGCAACAGGAACACCTGGCATCGATGCCGTTTCCTGCGATGATACCCATGTGTACGCACACTTTTCTTGCAGGCTTGCTGTGCTTTGCATATCTTGCAGTTCAACCTGGCAAAGAGCTACAGTCACATAATGCTGTTTACAGGCAGCTAAAAGAATTGATGTAGGCAGGAGGCGGCTGTTGCCAGCTCTCAAAGCCTGATGTCTTGCTGTGGGAAAGAGAAGATATGCTCAGCTGCCCAACTCACAGAGCTGCAACTTGTATGCAAACTCTGCCAGCTTTCAGAGCTAAGTTTTACTGCCAAGCAGAGCTGGCCATTGTGACCAGCTTGCCAAAACTCTCTGCAAACTCAGAGCTAAGCTCTGCTTCACGGCAGAACTTTTCCAGCATCCAGTCTCTAACCTAATAGGCTATTGCACGCACATTGAGATTCACAACTGATATGATGCTTTGCACCCACACAAGACACAATAGCGCCGTAACTTCAGTCAAGTACCAAGTGTGCTCATCATGCAGGTTTGTGGTGCTGATGTTTCTATGAGGTAACCAGAAAGCTTGCAAAGCTGAAGGTCAAGACTGTTCCATTGGCTCTCATGCAAATCACCATCCATTCTGCGCTCATGCAAGCCACCATGCAGACAGGAAAAGTGTTTCTGGGGGAACCACAACATCAAGGCGTGTGTGACTTTACATGCTTAAGGTTTATTGCATCAACAAACTGATGCCTTCATATCCACATCTGACTTTCATGATTCCAAGGGGATATGAAAAGGTTACCAACATACTGAGAAGTATTGCCACACAGCCTAGCAACCTTTGCTTTTACTCCGCCGTGCAGCAAAGACAAGAATTGCATAACATATGTCATTGCAGGCTCAAGAGTCGTCTTCACAGGTACCCTTTGCTACCCTCCGCATTGTGACAAGCAAGAACACTCAAAGTCATTAATGTAAAAATTCTTCTGGACTTGCCCCTTGAACAACAAAAAAGCTCAACTTATAACTATAAAAAATGATTTGCAATGTCAACAGGCTAATACCCAGTTGATCCTGATGATTTGGGTGAAGTCTGACTCGTGTCTCCTGCAAAGCAAGACGACTGGATCAAAACAATGGGGTGTGCAGTGAATTAACAATGTTTGACTCATGTACAGCATCACAAGACGAATACTGCTCTGTCAAATCAGGACAAAGAAATGTGCAATGTCAGCATGCTACTTACTGAGTATATTGCAAATCGCTTTAAGTTTAGATAAAATGAAAAGCACTATATGTGAATCGTTCTGAGCATCATGTGCTTCTAAGGTTGATTGCATGAACGCACAACTGGTGGCGTGATGACTCCAGCACACACAGGCAAACAATGAGTGTAGCATATAGCCTACCTAAGCTGTAGCCAGGGCTTTCTGGGGACTTGGGGGAAGGAGACTGAGGAGAGTATCCTGCAGTGTCAGAACAAAATGTCACAGCAGCAGCAAACGCATGGCGTCATGTCCATCTGAACTGCTTTTCTTGTACATTCTGCTCAGGCAGCTTTGCAGGTGGCTTAGCTGGAGAAACGCTTTTCTGGCTGCACATCTGCTGGCATGAACATGCATGCAGCCAAGGTACAAAGAAACCCACCTGGGCTTTGTGTGGGTGACTTGGGTGCAGGTGAGCCTGGGCTGTAGCCAGGGCTTTCTGGGGACTTGGGGGAAGGAGACTGAGGA